>OGJJ01001738.1_pt1 | contig 15696 bp, 13 predicted proteins | sample 1572081 | NCBI WGS metagenome assembly OGJJ01 (sample SAMEA2582122, study PRJEB24529) | metagenome | biome: Human gut stool | place: China | collected 2011
GGATGTCTGCGTCGACCGATGCGGATGTCTGCGTCGACCGATGCGGATGTCTGCATCGACCGATGCGGATGACAGTTGTTGCGATTTTTAATTGCGGAACACCAAGCCTTCGCTGTCTGCATCGATAGTTATAGGCTGCTCGCGCTTCACTTCGTCGGAGAGAATCTTCTTCGAGAGGTCGTTGAGCACGCAGCGCTGTATAGCGCGCTTCACGGGGCGTGCACCGAACTCCGGGTCGAAGCCCTCGTCGGCGAGGAAGCCGATGGCTGCCGGCGTGACGTTGAGCGTGAAGCCCTGCGGCTCCAGCATCTTCTTCACGGCGTTCATCTGCAGCGTTACAACCTCCGCTATCTCCTCCTTCGTGAGCGGCAGGAACATGATAGTCTCGTCGATACGGTTGAGGAACTCCGGACGTATCGTCTTCTTCAGCATCTCCATCACCTTCTCCTTAGTGTCGCCGATGACATGGTCGCGGTTCTCGGGCGTGATGCCGGCGAACTGAGCCTGTATGTATTGGCTACCAAGGTTTGAAGTCATAATAATGATGGTGTTCTTGAAGTTGACGGTGCGACCCTTATTGTCGGTGAGTCGTCCGTCGTCGAGCACCTGCAATAGGATGTTGAACACGTCGGGGTGAGCCTTCTCTATCTCGTCGAAGAGTACGACAGAGTAAGGTTTGCGGCGTACAGCCTCCGTCAGCTGACCGCCCTCGTCGTAGCCTACGTATCCTGGAGGCGCACCGATGAGTCGAGACACGCTGAACTTCTCCTGGTACTCGCTCATGTCGATACGCGTCATCATCGTCTCGTCGTTGAACAGGTATTCGGCGAGAGCCTTTGCCAACTCCGTCTTGCCCACACCCGTCGTGCCGAGGAATATGAACGAAGCGATAGGTCGCTTCGGGTCCTGCAGTCCGGCACGCGAACGTCTTACGGCGTCGCTCACGGCTTTGATAGCCTCGTCCTGTCCGATTACGCGGCGGTGCAACTCCTCCTCAAGGTGCAGCAGCTTCTCGCGTTCGCTCTGCATCATGCGCGTAACGGGTATTCCCGTCCAGCGGCTTACCACCTCGGCTATGTCGTCGGCTGTCACCTCCTCGCGTATCATGGCGTTGCCGCCCTGCGTCGACTTCAGCTGGTTCTGTATCTGTCGGATGTCCTCTTCAAGAGCCTTCAGTCTGCCGTAGCGTATCTCAGCCACGCGCTCGTAGTTGCCCTCGCGCTCGGCGCGCTCCGCCTCGAACTTCAGCTGCTCCATCTGCTGCTTGTCCTGCTGAATCTTGTTCACCAAGCCCTTCTCACTTTCCCACTTAGCGCGGAACGCCTTCTCCTGGTCGCGCAGTTCGGCGATATCCTTGTCGAGCTGCTTAATCTTCTCGGTGTCGTTCTCGCGCTTGATAGCCTCGCGCTCAATCTCGAGCTGCTTCAGTCGGCGCGTAATCTCGTCGAGTTCCTCGGGCACAGAGTCGCGCTCCATGCGCAGCTTTGCAGCCGCCTCGTCCATGAGGTCGATAGCCTTGTCGGGCAGGAAGCGGTCGGAGATGTAACGCTCCGAAAGCTTTACGGCAGCTATGCAGGCATCGTCCTGTATGCGCACCTTGTGGTGATTCTCGTAGCGTTCCTTCAGACCACGAAGTATGGAGATAGCCGAAAGCTCGTCAGGCTCGTCGACCATTACGGTCTGGAAACGGCGTTCCAAAGCCTTGTCCTTCTCGAAGTACTTCTGATACTCGTTGAGCGTCGTAGCACCGATGCTGCGCAGCTCGCCACGCGCAAGTGCCGGTTTGAGGATGTTAGCAGCGTCCATAGCACCTTCGCCACCGCCCGCACCAACAAGTGTATGAATCTCGTCGATGAAGAGGATGATGCGACCGTCGGCGTTGGTCACCTCTTTTATTACGCTCTTCAGTCGCTCCTCGAACTCGCCTTTGTACTTGGCTCCGGCTACGAGTGCGCCCATGTCGAGCGAGTAGAGCTGCTTGTCCTTCAGGTTCTCTGGTACGTCGCCGCGCACGATGCGCTCCGCCAAGCCTTCCACGATGGCAGTCTTACCCGTACCCGGTTCACCGATTAATATCGGGTTGTTCTTAGTACGTCGCGAGAGAATCTGTAGCACGCGGCGTATCTCCTCGTCACGACCTATAACGGGGTCGAGCTTGCCCTGGCGCGCCTCCTCAACGAGGTTTTTGGCGTACTTCTCGAGGCTCTGGAAGTTCTCGTCAGCCGACTGCGACTGTATCTTCTCGCCCTGACGCAGCTCCTGTATAGCTTTCACGGTGTCAGCCTCGGTCATGCCTGCGTCCTTGAGGATGCGACTCGCCGTAGAGTTCACCTGCAAGAGAGCGAGCAGAATAGGCTCTACGCTCGTAAACTCGTCGCCGTTCTTCGTAGCGAAGTCCTGTGCACGCTGCAGCACGGCGTTGGTATCGTTAGAAAGATAAGGCTGTCCGCCCTGAACGCGCGGCAGACGCTGCAGCTCGGCGTCGGCAACGCTCTCCACCTGCATGGCATTCACGCCAAGCTTCTGGAAGATAAAGGTCGTAACGTCCTTAGCCTTCACAAGCAGAGCCTTCAGCAAGTGCATCGGCTCGATGCTCTGCTGACCACTGCGCTGTGCGGTGTTCAATGCCTCTTGAACAACCTCTTGTGCTTTGATTGTGAATTTGTCGAATGTCATATCGTTCTCCTTTCTTTTTGTTTTCTTGTTTTCTATAAACCATTACACAAACTATATTCCAACGTTATATGTGTGACAATATGTCATTATGGGCGGCTGTTTTAGTTGTTTTCGGTGACAATATGTCAGCAAGTGGGCACTTTTATTCGGTTTTGGGGCTTTTTATTTGGTTTAAGTTGCACAGTCTGAGTATTTATTACTATATTTGTAGAAGTGAAAAGACGCAACTAATAAACACAACTAATAAACCAAAAACCAACAAAACTTATGAAGAAAGCAATTAACCTATTGATGTTGCTGCTGCTATATGTCGTAGCGGCAAGTGCGCAGAAGTACGACGTGAAGTGTCTACGTGGCGACTCTGTTGCTGTATATGATGTTGTGGAGACAATCCGCTCAGAGGACACCTACTACAGTAAGGGCGAGAAACTCGTGTTCTATCTGCACGATGGCGACCAGGTAGAAGGCGTGGATAAGTTCTACGACAAGGGTGTGATTGATACGGGAGGCTCCATTGGATATGCCGTAATACAGAAAGACGGCAAGAAATACTGCACGCTTAGCGAGAACCTCGTGTTCAGTAAGGACAACCCGGAGGGTATAGAGGACAAGGTGCTGACGAAGTCGGACGAGTTGGCGCATACCATACAGGGCCGCATCTTCTATTCTATTATACCTTATATTATAATAGCGTTACTCTTCCTCGGCGTCATGGTGCTCAACATCTTGGCTATGAGGAGCAATAAGATACGTTCGATAGCCGTGATAGCAATACCTGTGTGTATCATGCTGGGCACGCTGATTGAGGTATGGGCTTACAGCGTGTTGGGCTCCGACTGCTTCTGGTGGTGCGACAAGAACCGTTACGGCTTCTTCGGTTCGCTGCTACGCATCATTCCGTTCGGCTTGATAGTGTTCTATCAGGTTATGAGCATCAAGTTCTACGAGCCTGTCATCTTAGGCGAAGCCTTTGATGGCGACGTGCAAGACGGTATCTCCGTAAAACCAGCACTCATAAGTATGCTCGCTGCATTCCCCGTGCTGATAGCTTCTGCTCTCATATGCGATTTCTTAGACTTGGGCGGATGGGTTGAAACGCTCTTAATACTCGTTTCTTTCCTTTTGGCATTGGGTATTGGCGTTTTTCTCTCGTTTAAGCGCAACATCGAGCTGATGAAGAGCAAGAAACTGGGCATACTGCTTACGCTCTTCACTATTGTCTATATACTCGGTTGCATCGTAGCCGTATGGGGGCTGATTGTCGTTATCTTCAAACTGATTATTCAGATTCTAATTATCGGAGGCATTCTATGCTTCATTTTGTACGCAATGCCCGAGCTTAAAAGTAGTGGCGGCGGAGGAGGTACTACCTATCGCACCGTCTACTACGATGAAGACAATAAGGCGCACGACTCAGCATACGCATGTGACAAGGCAAACGAAGAAATTGCAAAGCGTGAGGCTGGAAAACACAATTAAGCACACGTTCTGTTTTGTCGTGTAGAAAAAAAGTGATACTTTTGCATTGAATAAGATAGGCTGCGCCCCGCATTCAGCTACGGAGTGCAGCCTTAAACTTGAAAAACAAACAACTAAAAACAAATCTCTATCAAAAATGAAAAACAAAAAGTTCTATCCGTGGCTCGTAGTGGCACTGCTTTGGGTGGTGGCATTGCTCAACTATATGGATCGTCAGATGCTCTCAACCATGCAGGACGCAATGAAGCTCGATATTGTGGAGCTACAGAAGGCTGAGGCTTTCGGCGCGCTCATGGCTGTGTTCCTCTGGATATACGGCATCGTGAGTCCGTTCGCAGGTGTTGTTGCCGATTGTGTGAGCCGTAAGAAGCTCGTTGTGGGCAGTCTGTTCGTATGGTCAGCCGTTACGTACCTCATGGGCTACGCCTCCGACTTCACCCAGCTCTATTGGTTGCGTGCGCTTATGGGTGTCAGCGAGGCGTTGTATATACCTTCCGCATTGTCGCTCATCGCCGACTGGCATGAGGGCAAGTCGCGCTCGCTGGCTATCGGTATACACATGACGGGTCTGTACGTGGGTCAGGCGGTGGGCGGATTTGGTGCTACTATCGCTGCCACCTTCTCATGGCATAGCACCTTCTACTGGTTCGGCATCATCGGCATTGCCTACTCTGTTGTGCTCGCGCTGCTGCTGCACGACAAACCGAAGGCTGCGGCTGTTGTCGCAGCTTCGCCCAATCCTGCAACGCTGATGAAGAAGGAGAGCCTTTGGCGCGGACTCAGCGTGGTGCTCTCCACATGGGCGTTCTGGGTGATACTCATCTACTTCGCTGTGCCGAGTCTTCCGGGTTGGGCTACTAAGAACTGGCTGCCTACGCTCTTCGCCGACAGTCTCGGTCTGGAGATGGCGCAGGCTGGTCCGATGTCTACTATCACCATCGCTGCGTCGTCGTTCGTGGGCGTGCTCCTCGGTGGCGTGCTGTCAGACAAATGGGTACTCCGCAACATACGCGGACGTATCTATACCAGTGCTATCGGCTTGGGTATGACTATACCGGCGCTCATTCTGCTCGGCTTTGGTCATAGCGTGGTGGCGGTAGTGGGTGCCGGAATGTTGTTCGGCATCGGCTTCGGCATGTTCGACGCTAACAACATGCCTATACTCTGCCAGATTATCTCGGCTAAGTATCGTGCTACGGCTTACGGCATCATGAATATGGTGGGCGTGTTCGCAGGCGCTGCCGTTACTCAACTGCTCGGCAAATGGACCGACGGTGGCAATCTCGGCATGGGCTTCGCCGTGCTCGGTGGTATCGTCATCGTGGCACTCGTGTTGCAGTTGGTGTGCTTGCGCCCAACATCAGACAATGTTGAATAAATGTTGAGGTGGTGAGATGTTGAGGTGGTGAGAATACTCAATAACTTTTCATCTCTTAATTGAAAACAATAAATTAATAATCAATTAAAATAAACAAGACTATGGAAAAAATCGTAGGACTTATCGACGCACCGTTTACACCGTTCTATGCAAATGGTGACGTTAATCTCGAACCAATCGAGGCTTATGCAAAGATGTTGCAGAAGAATGGCTTGAAGGGCGTGTTCATCAACGGATCGTCTGGCGAGGGATATATGCTCACTACCGAGGAGCGTATGCAGCTGGCAGAGCGTTGGGTGAGTGTTGCTCCCGAGGGCTTCAAGGTTATTGTGCACGTAGGCAGCTGCTGCCTGCGCGAGAGTGTGCGCCTTGCCGAGCACGCTCAGAAGATTGGTGCATGGGGCATCGGCTCGATGGCACCTCCGTTCCCGAAGATTGGTCGCATCGAAGAACTCGTGGAGTACTGCGAGACTATCGCGAACGCTGCTCCTGAGTTGCCGTTCTACTACTATCATATTCCTGCGTTCAACGGCGCATTCCTGCCGATGGTAGACCTCTTGAAGGCTGTCGACGGACGCATCAAGAACTTCGCAGGCATCAAGTACACTTACGAGGCTCTCTACGAGTACAACCAGTGCCGTCTCTACGGTGGTGGCAAGTTCGACATGCTCCACGGACAGGACGAGACAATTCTCCCGAGCCTTGCTCAGGGCGGTGCTCGTGGCGGCATCGGCGGCACAACCAACTACAACGGTCGTGAGCTTGTGGGCATCATCGACGCATGGAACCGCGGTGACCTCGAGACTGCTCGTGAGAAGCAGAACTTCTCACAGGAGGTTATCAACGTCATCTGCCACTTCCGCGGTAACATCGTGGGTGGCAAGCGCATCATGAAGCTCCTCGGTTTCGACCTCGGACCGAACCGTGTGCCGTTCCGCAACATGACTGACGAGGAAGAGGCTCAGATGAAGAAGGAGCTTGAGGCAATTGGTTTCTTCGAACGTGCCAACCAGTTCTAATGTCAACCAGTCAACATAACAACATATCACCTTTAAGAAAATGAACGTAAAGGAATATATCAAGTCTTGGGTTGAGTCTTACAAGAAAGACCTGACCGAGAATATCATGCCGTTCTGGATGGAGTACGGCTTAGACCGCGAGAACGGTGGCGTGTACACCTGCGTCAACCGCGACGGATCGCTGATGGACACAACAAAGTCGGTGTGGTTCCAGGGCCGTTTCGCCTTCATTTGCTCATTCGCTTATAACAATGTAGAGAAGAATCAGGAGTGGCTCGACGCTGCCAAGTCTACACTAGAGTTTATAGAGAAGCACTGCTTCGACGAGCAGGGACATATGTACTTCTCGGTGACTGCTGAGGGCAAGCCGCTGCGCAAGCGCCGCTACGTGTTCTCAGAGACTTTCGCCGCAATCGCGATGTCTGAGTACGCTCTCGCTACAGGCGACCCGCACTGGGCAAAGCGTGCTATCCAGGTGTTCGAAGACACACAGCGCTTCCTCGCTACGCCGGGCTTCCTGCCCGCTAAGTTCGAGGCTGACGTGAAGTTGCAGGGTCATAGCATCGTCATGATTCTCATCAACGTAGGTTCTTGCATCCGCAAGGTGGTGGACGATCCGAAGCTCACTCAGCAGATTGACGAGTCGATTGAGAAGTTGAAGAAGTACTTCATCCATCCAGAGTTCAAGTGCTTGCTTGAAACAGTTGGCGAGAACGGCGAGTTCATCGACACCAACATGACTCGCACCATCAACCCGGGCCACTGCATCGAGACTTCATGGTTTATCATGGAGGAGGCTAAGTTGCGCGGTTGGGACAAGCCGATGCTCGACATGGCGCTGCAGGTGTTCGACTGGTCATGGGACTGGGGCTGGGACAAGCAGTACGGCGGCATCATCAACTTCCGCGACTGCAAGAACCTGCCACCGCAGGACTACTCGCAGGACATGAAGTTCTGGTGGCCGCAGTGCGAGACCATCATCGCTTCGCTCTACGCTTACCTCGGAACCGGCGACGAGAAGTATCTCTACCGTCACGAGCGCATCAGCGAGTGGACATACGCCCACTTCCCCGATGCCGAGTACGGCGAGTGGTACGGTTATCTGCATCGCGACGGAACAGTGGCACAGCCGGCTAAGGGCAACCTCTACAAGGGTCCGTTCCACATTCCGCGTATGATGATCAAGGGCTATATGCTCTGTCAGGAGATCTTGAAAAAGCTCGAAGCATAGGAGGGTATGGCATCCTGCCATACCCACGCACCCACTAAGTTGTCTTAGAGTAGGGTGCCACGCACCCACTTAATTGCATTAGAGTAGGGCGTGTCAAAATATAAAATACGATATTCTATTTTGGCACATCCTCCCTTTAATTTCTATTTTTTATGAACCGACTCCTGTCCTTATTCCTTTTTCTTTTCGCTACTCTGCCTCTCTCTGCGCAGCACGTGCATAGCGTTGTTGGTTTTCCCTCTGCCGAACCAGGTTATTCGCTCGGTGTGTCGGCATGTTATGCCGGTCAGATAGGTGATTATCTCGTTATGGCTGGCGGTTGCAACTTCCCCGAAGCAGGTAAGCCGAAAAAGTATTACGCTGGTGTATATGCAGCACGCATAGACCGCGAGACACTGCAATGGCGCTTGGTGGGTTTCCTGCCCGAGCCGGCTGCGTATGGCGCAACGGTTGCGAGTGGCGACAGTCTGCTCTTCATCGGTGGCAACAACAACGACCACTCGCTTGCCTCGGTTTATAGTGTACGCTTGAACGCTGCCGGCACCGGTATTGCGCTTAACCGTCTTGCAGACCTGTCTGCTACGGTGGACAACATGGCTGTGGCACTCGCCGGAACAGATGTATTCGTTGTTGGTGGCAATCAGAATGGCAAGCCGTCTGCCGATGTTCTGCGCTATCAGCTCGACTCAAACGTCACCAACCAAGGCGCAAACTCTATTGCTCAAGCATCTAACAACACTGCGTTTGTCACTCTCCGCGTCCCGGGTGCGCCACGTGTGCAGCCCGTAGCCGCTGCTTATAATAATAAGGTGTACGTTTGGGGAGGTTTCTATGCCCATGGCGAGCAAAGCAAGGTACACACCGATGGCTATGTCTACGACATACGTACGAAGGAGTGGGGCGTTCTGTCTGCTCCGCGCTCTGCTGATGGCGAGGAAATGACACTCTCGGGTGGTATTGCGTGGGCGGACGGCAATCGGTTGTACGCCACAGGCGGTGTGAACCGCACGATATTTCTCGATGCAATCAGCGGTAGATATGAGTGTGTGAAGAAGGACGATTACCTCAAGCAGTCAATCGGCTGGTATAAATTCAGTGGTAATCTTTATGTCTTTGATGCTGTCGCAGGGCAATGGCTCACCACGACATTCGCCAATCAGGCTCTCGCACGAGCTGGGGCACAGGCTGTGCCCACACGGCTCGGCGTTTATTATATCGGTGGCGAGCTGAAGCCTGCACTACGCACACCGCAGATTGTATTAGTTGAGAATTGAGAGTTTAGAGTTGAGAGTTATGATTTGTTTTATTGCTAACGTTTAAATCATGAGATTTTTGCAATGGTAATCACAACTCTCAATTCTCAACTCTCAACTTAAGCAGTTCTCAACAGGAACTGCTTAATTGTATCCAAACTTACTGATATCCTCTTCGTTCGAGTTTGCTTGCTCCGCCAACTTGCGCATGTGCTGCTCGTAAGCCTGCGCCAGTCCGCCCGTACTCGTCTCCTTGTAGAGCGACGGCAGGTCGTGACCGGTCTGCTTCATTACCTTCACCACGCGGTCGAACGACACGCTGTGTGTTCCGTCGGAGAATGACGCATAGAGGTTGGCATCGAGAGCGCGAGTAGCGGCGAAAGCGTTGCGCTCGATACACGGAATCTGAACCAGTCCGCACACCGGGTCGCACGTCATGCCGAGGTGGTGCTCCAATCCCATTTCGGCTGCATATTCTATCTGCGACGGACTGCCACCGAACAGCTGGCAGGCTGCGGCTGAAGCCATGGCGCATGCTACGCCCACCTCGCCCTGACAGCCCACATCGGCGCCCGAGATAGATGCGTTTTGCTTCACTACGTTGCCGAAGATGCCGGCTGTAGCGAGAGCGTGCAGAATGCGTGTGTCGCTGAACTTATGTCCTTTTGCAAGATGGTAGAGCACGGCGGGCAATACGCCGCACGAACCGCAGGTGGGGGCTGTGACGATGGTGCCGCCCGATGCGTTCTCCTCGCTCACCGAGAGGGCATAGGCGTAAACCAGTGCGCGCGACTGCAGCGACTGCTTGTAGCCGCTCGCCTTAACGTAGTAGATAGGGCCCTTGCGCGGCAACTTCAGCGGACCGGGCAGTGCGCCTTCGTGGTCGATGCCGCGTTCTACAGAATCCTGCATGGCGCGCCAAACCTCCATCAGATACTCCCAGATGTCCTCGTCCTCGCACTCGTCAACGTACTCCCAGTAGCCACGTCCGTTATTCTCGCACCACTGCTGTATCTCGTGCAGCGTGTTCTTCTGATACACCTCGCGCTTGTTGTTGAACCAGCGGCTCTTCTCGCCTTCCGACAGTGCGCCGCCGCCTACGCTGTAGCATATCCACTCGTTCATGCGATTGCCTTCGGCGTCGAACGCTACGAACTTCATGCCGTTCGGGTGATAGGGCAGGAACACCTTAGGCTGCCACACGATGCTCAGCGGCGCGATGGGGCGCAGCACTTCGTCGATTGCTACGTCTGTCATGTGACCTCTGCCCGTTGCTGCCAGGCTGCCGTATAGTGTCACCTCGAACGATTTCGCGTCCTTGTTGTGCGCAGCGAAGGTCTGTGCCGCCTTCTGCGGTCCCATAGTGTGACTGCTCGACGGGCCTTTGCCTATTCTGTATAATTCTTTTAACGATTTCATAGTTGTATGTGAGTCTTAGGATAAAAACAAGTTGATATATTGTTGCTTACAAAGTTACGATATTTTATTGATAGTCACAAAGCAAAGCCTTGCTTGTTCGGTTCAAATTACGCTTTATTAATTTGAAACATGTTAAATATGTGTTAAAAGCGACGTCCGCATATTTAGAAATTCCCTTTCTTGCGTTATTGTTTATAGAAAGGGCAGGGCGCTGAGCAGTTCGTTTCAGTGCTTTCCTATACATATATATAATGTGCAACTGAATAATATATATAATGTGCAACTTAAATAGATAGGAGATAATCTTATGAGAAAGTTTTTTTTGATGTTGACGGCTGCGATGTTCGTGCTTACGACGTCGTTGTATGCAACAGAGAAGAGCGAGAAGAAACTTGGCGTGAAACCTTTCAGCGTGATAAACGTTGTTGGTTCGCTTAAGGTAGTGTACGAGCAGGGCAGTACGTATGAAGTGAGCCTTGTGGGCGACGCCGCAGACTTCGACAAGATACGCACTGAGTGCAACGGTTCGGCGCTGAACATCGCACAGTATGGTAAGCTCATTGGCAATGTGTATGTCGAAACTTCCGATTCGTCGGACAGACGCAGCGTTGTTGTGCACGTAAAGGCGCCAGATGTAAGAGTGTTCAATATGAGTGGCAGCGGACAGATTGTTGTTGGCAAGATGAAGTCTACGGCTGTCACGTTCAATCAGGCTGGTTCGGGCAAGATTGCCGTGAGCCAGGTAGTAGCCAGCCATGCTAACTTCAACAACGCTGGCTCGGGCACTATCCTTGTCGACGATGTGAAGGCTGATTATGTAGGACTGACGATGGCTGGTTCGGGCACAATCAACTGCCGGACAAGCAAGGCTGCCAATCTTAATTGTACGCTTACCGGCTCCGGTCGCATCTCTGTTTTGGGTGAAGCCGGCAACTATAAAAAGTATGTCTTAGGTTCGGGCAAGATAAACGACAGTATGTTGAAGTACGATAAACTGCTCAACATGGGCAGTAATGTGAACGTAACAGGCAATACTTACAATTCGCGCAGATCGGACTCTCCCGACGGCGTCATCATCGCCCGTCCATAATGCGTGCCGCCCCAGCACTTATGCGTGTAAAAATAGAATAAAGCTAACGAATACCCGACTACCGTGAACCAAATACAGTTTGAACAGATGTCGCCACAACTGCGCAACATAGCTCTTGGTTATGCCCGCCGCTATCTTGCGCGTGCCGATGATGCGGACGATGCGGCAAGCGACGCGATGCTTAGGCTTTGGGCTGTGCACGACTCTCTCCGCGACACAGCCCATGCCGCTCGTCTTGCGGCTGTCATTGCTCGCAATGTGGCTATCGACATGTTGCGACGGCGGCGCCCGACAAGCATCAGCGGCGACGAAGCGCACATGTCCTGGCTTCTGCAGCAGGAGTCGGACAACGATACTCCAGAGAGTCAGCTCGAATGGAAAGAGGACGAGCTATGGCTGCGTCAGCGCATAGAGCAGTTGCCGCCGCGCGAGATGCAGGTGATGCGGCTGCGTCAGACCGAGCGCCGCACCAATGAGCAGATTGCCGCCATATTAGGCATCAGCAAGGATTCGGTGGCGACGATGCTCTCCTCGGCACGACGAAAACTATTCAATCAGATAAAGGAAAGGAACAGAACATGACAGACCGACAAATAATATCACTTCTGAAGCGCTACATGGACGGCGCCACTACCGTTGAGGAGGAGATCGCATTGGCTGATTTCTTCTGCACGGCTACCGACGCCGACCGACCTGACGCTATATCTGCCACCGACTGGAGCGCGTATCGCGAGATGTTCTGCATGTTCGCTCCAGAAAGGGCTGAGAAAGACCTGCAGAATGAGGCTGCAGCTCCAGCTGTGCAGCGCTTCACGCTACGCAACACTCTATTTTGGGTGGCATCGGCTGCTGCCGTTGCTGTGCTTGTGTTTGCTGTTTCGGCACTGCTTCCCGACAATACGCCGTCTGGTCAGTCGTCGAACGCGCCGTTGGCTCAGCAAGCAGCTCGCCCTGTGCCTGCCGATTCTATCGCCGACAGCATTTCTGCCGAACAGCCGCAGCGTATTCTCGCCGACAGCGTGAAACAGCAGCCCGGGAAACAGCGCCTGCACAAGTCTGTTCGCCCTTACTGGCAGCCACGTCCGCCGAAGGTGTATGTGGCTGAGGCTGACAGGAGCGCACCCACTCATGCCGACTCCACCGATATCGAGGAAGCTGTGCGCCAAGCCGACATCCTGCTTCATGCCATAAATGCCAACCAGTCGGCAGCAATCAATCAACTCGAGCTTCAGGCTATGGAACTGTTCGAAGCTGACGACGCTGAGGCTGACGAGTACGAGCCGGAAGTCACGGGCAACAGCATACAGCAATAACCCATAATAAAGAAAACATAACAAACAACCCTGTAAATATATTACGTATGAGACAGATTTTAATAATGGCAATATTCTTAGTGCAGGCGTTTGCGGCTTCTGCGCAGAGTAATATCGAAAAGGTGTTCAAGTTCGTGCTGAACAATCCTTCTACCGAAGTGCTGTCCAGCTCCGACTATAACGTAGTTTGCGTCGATAGCGGCGTGAGCTATTGCAAGTTCACCGAGTTCACCGTTCCTGCGAAAAAGAAGGAACTCTTCGCACAGATAGAGAAGCAACTGCTACTTGCGAAGTCCGACGCCTACGATGTGTTCATCAAGAAGCCGGGCAGCAGCTCGTTCGCCAGCAAATGTCAGTACGACTATGGAGCCAACAACGAATACAGCGTAGAACTGGGCTCTTACATGTCGCACGCCTACTATGGTCTGTGCTTCAAGGACCCCGCCGACTCCATGCGCCGTCACGCCTATCTGGCTGTGTGGTTCAAGGAGAACAACAAGTACCATTGCTACTACTATCACATCTATGGCGTGATGCCTGCTCGTTTTAAGGAGTTCAAGTCGGGCGTCAGAGGTGCATTGAAGCCAATTAATAAGGGCAGCATGTTGCGCACGCAGACCGTCCTCGACGACAACGGCGTCACCACAACCACCTACGACAACGACGGCAATGTGCGTGTATTCAATTCGCGCTCGTTTTCTTCGGTTATGGCTAACGAGGTGAATAACGACATCGACTTCATGCTCATGTTCGGCAATCTGCGCGCCGCTTTCCTCGACGCCATAAAGGATGCTGATGCGAAGACGCTGCAGACAGGCATCGTTGTCAAGATAGCGCGTCTGTGCCGAGAACACAGCAAACTGCTCACCGATAACGAGAAGCAAACCTGCACATCAATCATCGACGAGATGAAGAGCACGCTGAAGAAGGTGAACCCCGACACGTTCATGGACGGCGTGCTGCAGGAGGCGCGTATAGCGGTGGCTAAATAAATCCGTGTTGTTGTCCGAATAGACGTATTGCATTGACGTTAATAGAATGTATTGCATTGATAAAATGGAAAAAGCGAGTAGCTGAGGCTTCACAACCTCTGCTACTCGCTTTTTTATTGTTTCTGCGTAAGCCGTCGCTCCGTATGTTGCGCAGCTTATTTTCTCAGTTTAGAGCTTATCCGTAGATAATGTTGCCCTGCTCGTCGCGGTTCTCGTCGAGGAACGACTTGTTGTACTGTGTCATACCGCGCAGCGACATACCCATGCTCGAGAAGCCGCCGTCGTGGAACAGAGTCTGCATCGTCACCTTCTTTGTCAAGTCAGAGAACATCACAACGCAGTAGTCTGCGCACTCGTCAGCGCTCGCATTGCCCAATGGCGACATACGGTCAGAGAAGTCGTACAGACCGTCGAAGCCCTTGATGCCACTGCCCGCTGTGGTGAACGTAGGCGACTGAGAGATGGTGTTGATGCGCACGCCCTTCTCGCGACCGTAGATGTAACCGAAGCTGCGAGCGATCGACTCCAACAGCGACTTGGCATCCGCCATATCGTTGTAGCCGAAGAATGTACGGTGAGAAGCCACGTAGGTCAGAGCCAGCACCGAAGCGTTCTCCGACAGAGCGTCGAGCTTCTTGGCTGCCTGAAGCATCTTATGGAACGAAATTGCAGAGATGTCGAGGGTCTTGTTCAAGAAACCATAGTCAAGATCGTCGTATGTACGCTTCTTGCGCATATTCACACTCATAGCGCATGAGTGCAGCACGAAGTCAATCTTGCCACCCAAAGCCTCCTGTGCCTGCACAAAGAGGTTGGTCAAATCCTCTACAGATGTCGCATCTGCTGGGATAACTACTGCGCCGGTCTTCTTGGCGAGTTCGTCGATTGTACCCATGCGGCAAGCCACCGCAGTATTGGTTAATACAATCTGTGCGCCTTCCTCAACGGCACGTTCTGCTACTTTCCACGCAATAGATGCGTCGTTCAATGCGCCGAAGATGATACCGCGCTTTCCTTTCAGTAAGTTAAAAGACATAATGTTCTATTATTATATAATGTATATTATCCTTGTTAGTGAACTCTAATGGAATATTCTGCACACTTATGCACAATCTTTTTGCCATTTCCGACTGCAAAGGTATAACTTTTTGCACACCCACCAATAAAAGTGTGCAAAAAACTGCATCTTTATCGCAAAATACTTTTGTTTTATGCACAAAATTCTTATAGTGTGCAAGATTTTATCGGCAAATCAACCCCTTTTTCGCACCAATTCCCCCTACACATTATAATATATATAATACAACCTCTCAACTTCCGTTGCCCGAAACCTCAACTTCCGTATTGTGAAACCTCAACTTCTGTTGCCCCAAACCTCAACTTCTGTCATCGTGTTCCGTCCGCCGCCCGATCAGATTCCGTCCGCCGTCCGATCAGATTCCGTCCGCCACCCGATTGGATTTCGTACGCCGTCCGCCACACTTCTTATGCTTTTACATCAATCAGTCACAACATATACACCTTAATCCCAAAGCCCTCACAAAACACTACCATTACATCCATACCCTTATTTTAGGCGTTTAACCCTCGAAATCCGTCCGTTTTCGTTGATTTAAGTCAAATTGAGCCTAAAAACGCAACTTTTTTGAAACTTTTTCGTCAAAACACTTGCACGGTATTGTTTTTTGTTATACCTTTGCATCCGCTTTCGAGAACGAACTTGATAAGCCAAATGAGCAGAACGAAGCTTGTTTCAGTTATGCCATGGCGAAAGTTTGTATCAAACGAAAAAATCGAGCTAACAACGAGATAAACGTCGGGATAGGAAGCGAAAGAAAAGAGTTCT
>OGJJ01001745.1_pt1 | contig 15636 bp, 13 predicted proteins | sample 1572081 | NCBI WGS metagenome assembly OGJJ01 (sample SAMEA2582122, study PRJEB24529) | metagenome | biome: Human gut stool | place: China | collected 2011
AGCACTCTGGAATGTGCATCATAGACAGGTTCAATATTGTGAACCTGGTGCATCGGCTTTTCTTTTTCCGTCATGGTCTGGCTCCTTCGTCAGAAAAAGGCTGAAATTTTGCACCGATAACTTCTGCCACCCGAAGTCCGTCCATAGCTGCAGAGGTGATTCCTCCGGCAAAACCGGCACCCTCTCCACAGGGATAAAGCCCCTGTACTTCACTTTCCAATTCCTGATTCCGGCAGATGCGCACCGGGGAGGATGTCCGGCTTTCGACACCGCTTACCATGGCTTCTCCATTGGCAAAGCCATGTAAAATATGGTCAAAATGCTCCATTCCCTCCACGAATGCCTGATTCATTTCTCCGGTCAGAATTTCATGAACGGGAGCTTTCACAATTTCTCCCTTATGACAGGGCTGGAAATCCTTGTAAAAATTCTCGCCGTGACTGGATGCCGGTTCTCCGGTAACTGCTTTCTTAAAATCACCGTAGGTTTCTACCGGAACCTTCCCTTGTCCCAGCTCCCAGGCTTTTTTCTCCAGCTTTCTCTGAAAGGCAATACCGGCTAATGCACTGTTATCCGGATAGTCCTTAGGTGTGACGGATACAATGATGGCACTGTTAGCGTTGGCACCGTCCCGTTTGCTGTAACTCATGCCATTGACGGCAACCATCCCTTCTTCGGAAGAAGCATTTACCACATAACCGCCGGGACACATACAGAAGGAATACACGCCTCGCCCCGTGGAAGTTTTTGCTGTTACCTTGTAAGCTGCGGTAGGCAGGCCACCCGCTTCATGGAAACAGCCGTATTGGTCGTTATCGATGAGACGCTGGGGATGCTCCACACGGAATCCCACCGCAAAAGACTTCGCTTCCATGGGGACACCTTTCGTCTGTAACATCGCATAGGTATCCCTTGCGCTATGTCCGATTGCCAGAATACAAATGGAGGTGTCCAGCCGCTCCTGATCATTGATGCATACACCGGTAATTTTTCCATCTTCCATGTAAAAATCCGTCACTTTACTGTGAAACCGGATTTCTCCACCATGGAATTGGATTGCTTCCCGAATATACTTGACCACATCAGTCAATACATCGGTTCCGATATGGGGCTTCGCATCATATAAAATATGCTCCGGAGCTCCTGCTTCCACAAAAATTCGCAGCACCTCCCTGCCTCTGCCATCCTTGTCTTTTACCAGTGTATTCAGTTTCCCATCAGAAAAGGTACCGGCGCCACCTTCCCCGAATTGTACATTGGATTCCGGTTTGAGCACACCGGTTTTCCAGAAATTTTCCACATCCTGTTGTCGGGCTTCTACGTTCGCCCCCCGTTCTAACAGAATGGGACGATACCCGTGAAGAGCAAGCATGTATCCGGCAAACAGTCCGCAGGGACCGGTGCCTACGATAACCGGTCGGTGGGTCAGAAACTCGCCACCCGGTTTGGGAAAATGATAACACTGAGGTGTTATCTTCTGTACCTGGTTTTTATCTTTTATCCGTTTTAAATAGGCATCTTCTTTTCCCTTGACCTGGACATCCACCGTATAGCTATAGACGATGTCCGGTTTTTTCCGTGCATCAATGGAGCACTTTAAAATATCCAGCTGTGTTATGTCTTCTGGTGTACACCCTAGGATCTTTCCGGTTTTCTTATATAATGCCTGTTTAAGTGCCTCACCCTGTACGGAAGGTGGGAGCTTCAACTGATTGATTCGAAGCATTCTTATCCTCTTTCTGTTTTTATATTGCCATGTTTTCTCTGCCAGCCGCTTCTCCGGCGATCCAACCGCTCGTCCATGCCCATTGCAGATTGTAGCCGCCGCAGATGCCGTCTACATCCAAAAGTTCGCCGCACAGGTAAAGTCCCGGTACTTTGACCGATTGGAAATTTTCGTCAATTTCCTGCAAAGGGACACCTCCTGCTGTTACCTGTGCCTGGGCAAAATCGTTGAGTGCGATGGCTTTTACCAGGAAATGTTTAAAGCATTCCAGAAGCTGTTCCACTCTTTGGGCAGAAGCTTCTGTTTCTTCTTGCAATCCGTTCTGCTTTAAGATACAGGAGAATAGTTTACTGTTTAACATTCCACCCAAAAGCTTCCCTAAGGTGGCAGGCTGTGTGTCACTGTATGCTAATTTGGATTGCAGGTTACGGTGTAAATACTCCATGGTAAAATCCGGTAAAAAATCTAATTCCACGGTCACGCCCGAACCCGTTTCATCATTTATGTTATGTAAACCATCAAGCTGTTCTCCGATAACATGGCTTACCTGGAAGGTGGGAATACCAGAAATACCATAGTCGGTTAGCTGGACTTCTCCTGTGTTCTCTGCCAGGATCTCCGTCTCTTTATCAGAAAACACGCGTACCGTGGCAGCGGTTCTTACTCCTGCCAGCATTTTAAAAAATTCACCCTCACATTTCACGCCGCAAAGAGCCGGCCGACAGCCGGATACATGATGTCCCAATCCCGCAGCCAGTGCCAGACCACTGCCATCAGAACCCAGCGCCGGTGCTGCTTTTCCTCCGCCTGCCAGAATGACTTTATCGAACAGGGTATGATTTCGTAAATTTTTCTTGTCGCAGCCTTCTCCCGGTTGGAATACCAGCTGAAAATGCCCATCCGGTCGTTTCTTCACTGCCAGTACTTTCACATCACAGAAGATCGTTACTTTTTTCTGCTGCAGTTTCCGGTTTAAAAGTTCCACCACGGTGCTCGCCTGCCCGGAATAGGGATAAAGGTAACCCTCCCGGTTACGGATCAGCATTCCTTCCTGCTCAAAAAATGTGCAGACTTCTTTCACTCCAACCTGATGCAGAGCTTGTTCTACTTTTTCTATATCGGAAGCATAAAAAAAATCCGCTGCACGAAAACCCGGTTTTTGCATTTCCGTATTGGAAAAATTGCAGTGCCCGTTTCCTGTTGCGTAGATTTTTTTACCAATCTTTTCTTTTTGTTCGAAGCAGGTCACCTCGGCACCCTTGCCTGCTGCATGAATGGCTGCCATCATGCCGGATGCACCTGTCCCGATTACTGCAATTTTCATTGGATATCTGTACCTTTCCATAAAAGTTTCTGCTCCTATCATACCCCTAACTGGAATAAGACTCAAGAAAATTGTACAAGACTTCCTTTCCTTCCATCTTTTTACCCTGGATAATCTCCTGCTGTAAATCTTCCGGCAGATAGGGCAGGTAAATATCCGTAATCTCATAGCGGGTCTTCCGATCCTCCAGGAACACCACTACAAAATTATTTTCTACCTGTAACCAGAAACAATCTTCCTCATGCTCCCGGTAGTATTTGGTAACCGTAACTCTGGCTGTAGAAAATTCCGATACCTCCAGAGAAGCAAATCCCTTTTCCAGTTCTGCAAAAGGCGGGGATGCCATAAAGCTGTTCATTTCTTTTAAGAACTGTTCGCGGTTCATACCGATATAGCTTACCGGTATGGAACAGATGCTGTCTTTGCAGGTATTCTGCTTTAAGTCAAATTCCTTTACCAGATAAACGGTGTCGGCAGTAATGCGTTCCGGCATGGCTGCCACCGTCACTAGCGGTTCTGCTTTCTCCGCGGTTTTGCCGGATTCTGTCTGTTGGCTTTGATGCACGGTTCCCTCTATCCTGATTTCCGAGCTGCCGGGATAAAAGGTTCGCTGTCCCCAGGCTCCCAGCCAGATTCCGCCTCCCAGACATCCGATCATACAAAAAAATAAGCTGATGCTCTTTAAGAATTTCATACGCGACTCCTTAAAAATAGTATCAGCTTTTTTTGCTACAATATTCTATCCGATACCGGATAATCAATCATTCGAGAGCAAAATCCGGTCATTGTCCAGGGCTTTTCCGGCATTTACCTGGAACTGGCGTAACAGATCATCGGTAGTCATGCTCTTTTTCTCTTCACCCTGCACATCAAAGACGATTCTTCCGGAATCCATCATCAGGATACGGTTTCCCAGATTCAGTGCCTGCTGCATATTGTGGGTGACCATCAATGTGGTAATGTGATTCTTCTCTACCACTTCTTTTGTAATTTCCAGCACCTTATCCGCCGTTGCCGGATCCAAGGCTGCTGTATGTTCATCCAGCAACAACAATTTGGGACAGTTCATGGTTGCCATCAATAAGGTAAGTGCCTGTCTCTGACCACCTGATAAAAGACCTACCGGCTGTTTCATTCTGCCCTCTAAGCCCATCTCCAGGCGCGCTAGTTCTTCGCGAAATCGCTCTTTATCTGCCCGGCTGATGGTTCCGAACCAACCTCCATTTCCACAGGCAAGCGCCAGATTTTCCTCAATGCTCATTCCCGGAGCACTTCCCCGCATGGGATCCTGGTATAACCGTCCAATCTGTCTGGCACGGACATGAACAGGCAGAAAGGTTACATCCTGTCCATCCAGATAAATAGATCCCCTATCTGTAAGAAAATCGCCGCAAATGGCATTAAACAACGTAGACTTGCCGGCACCGTTACTTCCGATGATGGTTGCAAAATCCCCCGGTTTTAAGTGGAGCGATAAATCATTCATCGCTGTTTTTTCATTGACAGTTCCCGGATTAAAGGTCTTTGAAATATGCGCAATCTTAAGCATGGGCGCCACCCCCTTTCCGGTGTGAAAGCCAACGCTTTACAGTCGGCCACTGTTTCTTTAAATAGGGACCCGAAATTGCCAGAATGACAATAACAGAGGATACCAGCTTCAGCATAAAGGCAGGCATATTCAGACGCAGGGCAATTGCATAAATCAAGCGGAAAATGACAGAACCCAAGACAACACCGATGGCTCTGGAACAAATACCGCCTTTCCCCATAAAGGTTCCACCAATCAGGAGAGAAGCCAACGCGATGGTCACCACTCCGCTTCCAATATCAATGCTTACCGATTTCTGCGCCTGCCCTAACAGACAGCCGGACAGTCCGGTAAAAGCATTTGCCCCGCAAAGTCCTACGGTAGTTGTAAAAATCGGATTAATGGAAGAAGAACGTACCATATCCGGGTTGTTTCCGGTGGCACGAATCGCCAGTCCCAACCGGGTTCTTAAAAACAATGTCAGAAATAAAACCACAAGGGCTACTGCAATCAACACAACGATTAATGTCTGTTTGTCGTGGAACGGTGTATTCGCCAGAAGTGCCTTCATTCTGGTAAATACCGTATCTGTTTTATTCATATTTAATAGAGAGGAACCACCCATCACCGCAATATTGATGGAATACAGACCTGTATTCACAATAATACCGGCTAACAAGCTGTCCACGCCCATTCGTGTCTGCAAAAAAGCGGTCACAAAACCGGAACAGACTCCGGCAAGCATGGCTGCAAAAATTGCCAGAAAGGGATGACCGGCGATTGCCACAACAGCTCCCACGGCAGCTCCCAGCGTGAAGCATCCATCCGTGGACAAATCACAGACATTCAGCATGGAATAGCTCAAAAACAGTGCCAGAACAGTCAGGGAATAAATCAGTCCCAGTTCCAACGCCGTCTGCCCCAAATTTAATACAGCGGTGAAAGACATGGTTTCTCTCCTTCTTACAGAAGCTTATTCAAAGCTTTCTGCGGTAGTAATTTCATTTACTTTGGTACAGAACGGGGCAAACGCCTCCTTGATGGTTTCAAAATCCCATCCAATCTCTGCACAGGTTTCGGTATTGATCGTAGCTGCGCCATTGTCAAAGGTCATAACAGCTAAAGATGCAGGATCTGCTCCATCTACCAGAACCTGTTTCACCATATTGGCAGTTTCTACACCAAGATTTGCGTAATCAACACCATAGCCTAAGAAGGCTCCGTTTAATGCAAAGGAATCTGCTCCGGTATAATGCGGAATTCCAGCCTGTGCCAATGTCTCATAAATGGAAAGCTCAGCGGTCATAATAGTATTATCGGTAGGGGTAAATACTGCATCTACGCCATCTGCTACCAATGCTTCTGCGGCTAACATTACTTCGGAATTATTGGTTCCGGTACGCTCCACATAAGAAACACCCTTTTTATCCAGATAATCTTTTGCCATCTGGATAGGTCTTGCAGAGGAATCCTGTCCCTGATCATATAACAGACCAATGGTTTTTGCTTCCGGATCAGCAGTGAAAATCAGATTAAGAATAGCATCCGTATCCAGATAATCGGAAGTTCCGGTAATATTTGCACCGGGTGCATCCATGCTTGCTACAAGTCCTGCCCCTTCCGGATCGGATACAGCAGAGAAAATAACGGGGATCTGATTATCCTCGGTAGCTGCCTGCATCTGCATAGCAACAGGAGTTGCCACACCAATCATCAGATCTACATCATCTGCAATGAAGTTCTCAATAATCTGATTCATAACAGCTGCATCTGCATTACAGTTATCATAGGAAACCTCAAAGGTTACACCGTTTTCCGTACCCAGTTCTTCCAGACGGGACTGGATATTCTCTACGATCTGGTTTAAGGATGCATCATCCACATAGTTGCAGATACCGATTTTGTAAACAGCGCCATCTGCAGCGGCAGTGTCATCTACTGTGGTCTCTTCCTGGGAAGTGGTCTCCTCGTTTCCGGCTTCGGTAGTGCCTGTTGTCTCTGTACCGGCATTACTGCTGTTTCCACAGCCGGTCATGCTTGTCATCACACATGCTGCCATCAGAACAGCCAACATCTTTTTCTTCATAATAATAATCCTCCTCGTTTTCCGAAGGAAAATGCGACTGCCTTTGCAGGAGCAGAGGATTTTCCTACTTTGATTGCTTATTACACTTCTACAATCCAGTGTATTTTAGCACATTAACGTGATGAAAGCAATCATTTCCTTTCTGCTTTTCCAGATAATCTTCCCGGAGATTCTGCTCTGCCTCCTTTACTTCCTCCTCAAATTCCCTGGAGGAAACCAGCAGGCAGCCCTGTCCCCGGATAATAATCTGTTCCAGACCATCGGAGGTTACCACGCGGATTTTATATTTTCCCTTGTTGGAATGGGCGAATTTTTCAATAAATTGATCTGCCGTCTCTGCTTCCTTGGTATATACCACATGAATATTATGATAATCAAAGTAATCGGTGGCATGCTCGGTTACTTTATAAGCATCAAACACTACGATTACTTCACATTTTTTCATCCCCTGGTAGTTGCATAAAATATCCATCAGCTTATCCCGGGCACTATCCATGTTGCGTTGCGATAATTCCCGTAGATCCTTCCAGGCATGAATCACATTATAGCCATCCACCAGCAGATATTCTTCCCGCTTGTCAGTACTCGGCCGGTATTCCACCTCTCGGGGTTCCGGTGCCGTGATGACTCTCCGGCTGCGGATTCCCTTATGAGGAATGAACTCTTTCTTCCGGTTGGCGTAAAGGGTACGGTTGAGAATTTCATCCACTTCCTCTGTGCCAATCCATTTTTCCACGGCGTGGGCACTGCGACTGTATACCACCGGCTCTTTTTCTTCCTTGCGGATTCCTGCCTCCGGGTTCTGGTACACGGCTTCCAGATGCATATAATCAGGAACCTCATTCCAGGGAACAATAAAGCCTGCTCCATGGGCACAAAAAACAGAGGAGGAAGGGTTTCGCACATCTGCCTCCGGATCATAAGTGGACAGCTCCAGAATCTCCTGGGTATTATGACAGGGAGCATAGCCTGCCACTTCGCAGGTGAATTTTCCCAATCCTTTTGTATAGGAAACCACTTCCGTCTGATAACCATTTAAAGTAGAAACCGGACCGGAACCGCTTAGCCACGCCTGTCCGTCCGCTGTGTGTTCAATCCGACAGGAAGCGCTCTTCCGCTCCAGGTCACTCATTGCCCGTCCGATAACCGCTTCCGGAATCTGCAGTCGATAACTGTAGTAAGGTTCCAGAAGAAGATTCTCTGCCTGCATCAATCCCTGACGGACAGCTCGATAGGTCGCCTGACGGAAATCACCACCTTCCGTATGTTTCGGGTGTGCCCGTCCGGTTAAAAGTGTTATCCGCATATCGGTGATGGGAGCACCTAACAGTACACCCCGGTGGGTTCGTTCCTCTAAATGGGTACGAATGAGCCGCTGCCAGTTTTTATCCAGTACATCTTCACTGCAATCAGAGAAAAACTGTAATCCGCTTCCCAGTTCCCCCGGTTCTAATAGCAAGTGCACCTCTGCATAATGCCGGAGCGGTTCAAAATGTCCTACACCCTCCACCGTATTACCGATGGTTTCACGGTACACAATCCTTCCTGTTCCAAAGGTAACTTCCACCTTGTAACGTTCCCAGATCTGACGCTTTAATATTTCAATCTGTACCTCTCCCATAAGCTGTGCCTGAATTTCTTTTAGCTGCTCATCCCAGAGAATATGGAGTTCGGGTTCTTCCTCTTCAAGTTCCTTTAATTTAGGCAGCATCTGGGAGGCATCCACATCCGGTGGAAGTTCCAGCCGATAGGTAATGACCGGCTCTAAAACCGGTTCCATTCCCTCTTGTTCTGCCCCTAGGCTCTGCCCGCTTTTCGTATGATCCAGTCCCAATACCCCGCAGATCGTTCCTGCACCGACTTCCTCTGCCGTGGTATATTTTTCCCCGGAATAAAGACGAATCTGCGTGACTTTTTCCTGATTTTCCCCTAACACGCTGCGAACCTTTAAGCTTCCGCCGGTAATTTTCATCCAGGTAAGCCGGTTCTTCTGTTCATCCCGGGAAATTTTGTAAACTCTGGCGGCAAATTCCTGCCCGTACTCCGGTTGTAACACCAAATCGTTCAGGCCATCCAGCAATTCCGTTACCCCTTCCATCTTCAGCGCAGAACCGAAAAAGCAGGGAAACATTTCCCGATCTGCAATGAGATTTCGGATTTGTGTGGCTGTGATAACTCCTTCTTCCAGATAACTATTTAAAACTTCTTCATTACAAGTAGCAGCTGCCTCCTCAAAGATCTGCAGATCCGTTGGGTTTGCTGCTACTATTTCTTCTTTCTTTATGGAAATTCCGGTGAAATCCACGCAACGGCTGTCCAGCTTTTTCTGCAAAGAAGTCAGCAATGCCTCCCGGTCTGTTCCCGGCTGATCCATTTTATTGATAAATAGAAAGGTGGGAATCGCATAACGCCTTAACAGCTTCCACAGAGTTTCGGTATGTGCCTGTACTCCATCTGCACCGCTGATGACCAGAATACAATAATCCAGCACCTGTAGGGTTCGTTCCATCTCTGCGCCGAAATCCACATGCCCCGGTGTATCCAGAATGGTAATATCCAAATCCTTGTACTGCATTCTTGCCTGCTTGGAAAAGATGGTAATCCCCCTGTCTTTTTCCATGGCATCAGTATCCAGGAACGCATCTCCATGATCAACTCTTCCCGCATGTCGGATGGTTCCGCTCTCATATAACATGCCCTCTGTCAAGGTAGTTTTCCCTGCATCCACGTGGGCAACGATTCCAAGTACACACTGTCTGTTCATCGATTAAATCTCTAATGTCATATCAATTTCTTCTTCTGCCTGCTGCTTAAATTCTTCAATCTGTACGTTACTGACCTCCGGCAGTTCCTCCAGGGATTTCACTCCGAAACTGCGTAAGAACTGTTCCGTGGTTCCAAACAATAAAGGACGCCCCGGAGCATCTTTACGCCCCAACTCCGTAATCAGTTCAAATTCCAGCAGACGGTTTACCGCGTGATCACAGCTTACTCCACGGATTTTCTCAATCTCCAGTCTCGTAATCGGCTGTTTATAAGCAATAATCGACAACGTTTCCATTAAGGAATCCGTAAGTACGACTTTGCGTGGAGCTTTGGCAATCTTAATCAGATATTCGTATAACTCTCCCTTGGAGCATAGCTGTACACTGTCCTCCAGCCAGATAAGAGAAATCCCCCGGTTTTCAGCCTGGTACTGCTCTGCCATCTCATTCAAAATCTGTTTTGTTGTTTTCTTATCTTCTTCAATGACATCTGCCAGCCTGGAAATTTCCACCGATTCCCCCATAGCAAACAGAATTGCCTCGATCACAGCCTGCGCTTTTGCTCTCTCCATTCGTATCGCTCCCCTTTTGTGCAGTTACGCCACATCTTTCACGGTAATCTGGATATCGTCAAAAAGATGCTCCTGGACAATTCCAATCCGTCCCAGTTTCATCATCTCCAGAATCACCATAAAGGTCACAATAATTTCCACCTTACTATGTTGTTTTTCCAACAGACTACGGAAACTAAAAGTACGATGACTCCGCACATAATCCTCAATGTACACCATTTTGGCATCCATATCAATCTCGTCCTTTTCAATTTTACCGAAATTGGAACGAACCGGATCAATCTTGTCCTCCTGGCGTTTTAACATGGACTGGAAAATATCCTGTAATTTATTTAAAGTTAAATCACCTAAAAGTTCCTCATAATTTAACGGAGGACGATATGATGCCACTTCCTTGGGAAGATTTTTGGCCCGGTATAAAACCTGGCCGGCATCCATCTGTCGATCTTTTAACTCGTATGCCATGTATTTGTACATTTTATACTCTAACAGACGTTCCACTAACTCGGCTCTGGGATCTTCCTCTTCCCCTTCTTCATTGACCTCTCTGGGCAAAAGCATTTTACACTTGATATCCAGCAGGGTTGCCGCCATCACCAGAAACTCACTCATTACATTCATGTCTTCTGTCTGCATTTTCCGTATGTAGTCCAAATACTGCTCGGTAATTTCCGCGATGGGAATATCGTAAATATCAATTTTATTTTTATCAATCAGATGAAGTAACAGGTCTAAGGGACCTTCAAATACTTCCAGTTTTACAGGAATTGCCATGTGTTTTCTCCTACTCACTATTAAACCACAAGATATTGTAGCAAATATAAGTTCAAAGCACAAGGAACACCCGTTCTACTGACTTTACTTTTTTAATTTTTTTCCGGTGTCAGCTCCAGGCAGATCAGTTCCGCCGGATTCCAGACCCGCACCGGTAAGGTATGGGTTCCCAGTCCACGGCTTAACACCATTTGTGCCTTTCCTTTTGAAAAAAGCCCCGCATCATATTGGGGGAAAAGTTTTAAGGAAGGGGCAATCACCCCTCCCAGCCCCGGAAAATTCACAATGCCTCCGTGTACATGCCCCGCCAATGTCAGATCGGCTCCCCATGCTGCATAATAGGGGAAATAATCCGGATTATGTGCCAGAAGCACACGGTACATTCCTTCCTCAGGTTTACCCAGAAGTCCCGGCAGATAAGTAGTTTCCATAGGAACCTCTGTCAGCCGTTTATAGTAAATGTCGTGATTCACACAAAGCCCATAAACAGCAATTCCATACTTCGGCAGTAAAATATGCCGGTTCTCCAGAATCTGCACACCAGCTTTTTTCAGTTTCTGTTCATATTCCGCATATACATTGCCAAACTTATAGGTGCGCTCTTTCCATTTCTGTTCATGATTTCCCAAAGCATAATAAACCGGATATTTTTTTGCCAACTGTTCGCACACCGATAATGCTACTCGATAATCACAGTCTTTCGTAGCCGTAATCATATCTCCGGTGATAAGAACGGCATCCGGTTTTTCTTCTTCAATAGCACGAATCAGTTTTTCACTGTTTTTCCCGAAGGCTCTGCCGTGTAAATCCGAAAGCACCACCATCCTGCAGGATTCCTTAATTCTGGCATCACGAAATGTGAAACGGTTTTTCCGAAAGCCAATCATACAGTGAATCCAGCTCGCCACTGCATACAATATAAAAAGTCCTAAAACAATCAGGAGCCCTATCCACATAAATCCTATTCTTTCCCGGCGCTGCCGTTGCTCTTATTATTATTGTTACCTGTATGATTGCCACTTCGGCTGTTTCGCCTGCGAGGCTTACTGCTTTTTCCTGTAATGGCAGATACAATTACATTTTTTAGTTTTTCGGAACCGGAAACCACAATTCCATCGGCGTTTGTTTGATATTTCCGCCCGGTAATATCGCATACATAAGCACCTGCCTCTTTGCATAGAAAAGCGCCGGGAAGAACATCCCAGAGATTATGCGTTACCAGCACATAGGCATCGGTGCGACCGCCTGCCACACCGGTAAAATCAAAGCAGGAAGCTCCAAAGCCTCTCATTCTTCCGATTTTATTATAAAGACGCTGCTGCATCTGATAAACCGGCTGTTTTTCCAATGGCTGTTCATGGTTATAATCGCTAAAGCTTACAATGGTCTGGTGCAGATTTTCCTTGGGAGATACGGTAATCTTTTTGCCGTTACAATAAGCACCCTTCCCCTTGATCGCGTAATATTCCTCCCGTAGCATGGGAAGAATGATGACTGCTGCTACCGGTTTTCCATCTACACAAAAGGCACCTTGAAATCCAAATAAGGGAGAACCGCCCATAAAATTCCAGGTGCCATCAATAGGATCAAGTACCCAGGTACGTTTTCCAAACCCTTCTGTTGGATGGGATTCCTCGCTGAGAATCGTATCTTTGGGATAATTCCGGTGTATCTCATCTATGACAAACTGCTCCACGCCGGTATCTACTGCGGTCACCACATCATATTCGGCTTTAGCTTGAATGTCTTTCGGTGCCGATAAATATTTCCGAAGTGCCATTTTGGCTGTATTTTGTAAAAATGTACATTCTTTCTCGTACATGGTGCTTTCCCTTTCTGTGCAGGCGGACTGCACATCCTTCTCCGATTTCCGTCTATTATAGCATCTTTTCTCTTTTACGCAAATCTTTCAGAAAAATGTTTAGAAGTTTTGAAGGAAAAATGTCGCTACCATTTTTTTCAAGTAATCGAAATAGAATGCCTGTTCCACGTGATTTCCATAGAGAACGCAGACGGAACCGATCTCCTGATCCCCTAACCGGTAGACCACTCTGCCTGCCACAGAGCCTTCTTCCACAGGAGCAGTTACCTTCTCCGGAAGCTGCAGGGATTTCTCAATCTGATTCAAATCATTGCCATCAATATCCAGATACCGAAAGGGTTCCTCAATATAGATGGAAACGGTATCTTCAACACCACCCTCCACCGGGACGGGCTCCAGAGCATCCTGATTGGCATCCATATAAAGATTGCTGACACTATAGCCGTAGTTGAACAATTCAATTGCCGTCTGGTTTCGTAGTTCTTTCGTTTCTGCTCCCATAATGACTGCAATGAGTGCAATCTCATTCTTACATGCAGTGGCTGTGATGCAGTATTTGGCACGGGAAGTAAATCCGGTTTTCAGTCCATTTGCCCATTGATACTGTTTTAACAATTTGTTTGTACTGGACAAGGTGAAATTACTGCTTCCTCTGGCTGTGGTGTGGGTAATGTCCTCCATCCAGATCGTTGTATAATGAAAAATATCCGGATACTTCGTAATCAACTCCCTGGACATCAATGCCACATCTCTGGCTGTGGTATAATGTTCTGCAGAATCTGTAAGTCCACAGCAGTCCACAAAATGGGTGTTTTTCATTCCTAACTGCTCTGCTTTTTCATTCATCAGTTTTACAAATTCTTCTTCGGAACCGGCGATATGTTCTGCCATTGCCACGGAAGCATCATTACCGGATGCCACCGCGATACACTTAATCAGTGTCTCTACTGTCTGCACTTCCCCTTCTTCCAGAAAAACCTGGGAGCCACCCATGGATTTGGCTCTGGCGCTGGTGGTTACCTCATCCGTCAGATGAATTTTCCCTTGGTCAAGCTTTTCAAAAGTAAGAAGTAAGGTCATCACCTTCGTAACACTGGCAGGTGGTCTGCATACATCCGCATCCTGCTCTTTGATGACTTTTCCGGTGCTTGCCTCCATGAGTAAAATAGAGGTGGAAGGAACTACACCGTCCACGGCTTCCGTATCTGCCACCGGCTCTTCTACGCCTTCCGCCTGCACCACTCCCGTCCATAGGGTTACATTACACAGAAAAAGGAACAGTGTTATCAATATCCTCTGCATTATTTTCATGGGGATCCCCCTGAAATGCTCCTTATTTATCTTTATGTGGGAGTTGGTGGAATATGCGGGAAAAATGGATTCTCTAATTAAGAAAAATGAGGACAAACAAAACCATCCTCTGGTTTCATTTGTCCTCATTCGTAATCTAAATGAAATTAAAACTTACACTCGTTTCTTAGAAACGATTTGCTTTAGCAGCTTCCTCAATCGCAACTGCAACAGCAACGGTAGCACCAACCATCGGGTTATTTCCCATGCCGATCAAGCCCATCATTTCAACGTGAGCGGGAACGGAGGAAGAACCTGCGAACTGTGCATCAGAGTGCATACGGCCTAAGGTATCAGTGAAACCATAGGAAGCAGGACCTGCAGCCATGTTATCGGGATGCAGAGTACGTCCTGTACCACCACCGGAAGCAACGGAGAAGTATTTCTTTCCTGCTTCGATTCTCTCCTTCTTGTAGGTTCCTGCTACAGGATGCTGGAAACGGGTAGGGTTGGTAGAGTTACCGGTAATGGAAACATCTACATTCTCTTTCCACATGATTGCAACACCTTCGGGAACGGAGTTTGCACCATAGCAGTTTACTTTTGAACGAAGTCCATCAGAGTAAGCAACACGCTCAATCTCTTTTACCTCGTTGGTATAAGGATCGTACTCGGTCTCTACGAAAGTAAAGCCGTTGATACGGGAAATAATCTTTGCAGCGTCTTTTCCAAGTCCGTTTAAGATAACACGCAGAGGTTTCTGACGAACTTTGTTTGCTTTCTCAGCGATACCGATAGCACCCTCAGCTGCTGCGAAGGACTCATGTCCAGCCAGGAAGCAGAAGCAGTCTGTTTCTTCTTCCAGAAGCATTTTACCAAGGTTACCATGTCCAAGACCTACTTTACGTGTGTCAGCAACGGATCCAGGAATACAGAAAGCCTGAAGTCCTTCACCGATAGCTGCTGCAGCGTCTGCTGCTCTTCTGCAGTCTTTTTTGATTGCGATAGCTGCACCTACGATGTATGCCCAGCAAGCGTTCTCGAAGCAGATCGGCTGGATGCCTTTGATCTGGTTGTATACGTCAAGGCCTGCATCTTTGGTGATTTTCTCTGCTTCTTCGATAGAAGCGATTCCATAGCTGTTTAAAACTGAATTGATTTTGTCAATTCGTCTCTCATATGATTCAAATAAAGCCATTTACTTATCCTCCTGAAATTATAATCGGTATAATTATTCTTTACGTGGGTCGATGATCTTAACAGCATCTGCAACACGGCCGTACTGACCTTTTGCTTTTTCCCATGCAGTGTTCGGGTCATCACCTTTTTTGATGAAGTCAGTCATTTTGCCAAGGCTTACAAACTGATAACCGATAATTTCATTATCTTCGTCAAGAGCGATACCTGTAACATAGCCTTCTGCCATTTCCAGGTAACGAGGACCTTTCTTGAGTGTTCCGTACATTGTACCAACCTGAGAACGAAGTCCTTTACCAAGATCCTCAAGTCCTGCACCTACTGCAAGTCCGTCTTCAGAGAAAGCAGACTGAGAACGTCCGTAAACGATCTGAAGGAACAGTTCTCTCATAGCTGTGTTGATAGCATCACATACAAGGTCTGTGTTCAGAGCTTCCATAACAGTAAGTCCTGGAAGGATCTCAGATGCCATAGCTGCGGAATGAGTCATACCTGAACATCCGATTGTCTCAACCAGAGCTTCCTGGATGATACCTTCTTTTACGTTCAGGG
>OGJJ01001760.1_pt1 | contig 15498 bp, 16 predicted proteins | sample 1572081 | NCBI WGS metagenome assembly OGJJ01 (sample SAMEA2582122, study PRJEB24529) | metagenome | biome: Human gut stool | place: China | collected 2011
CATGGTATCACGCTCCTTTGTTCCATTATACCATGTTTGGATGGATAGACAAGGTGAACGATACCATGCCCTGAGGATAGGAAAGATAAAACGGATGAGTTTGTACAGCGTTTTTCTCAAAAAATTAAAAGTGCGAACAAAAATTTTGTTAAAATGTATTGCATATAATTTCGGGTTAATGTATAATAATTTTGTGAATATTCGCCTGCTGCTTTGCTGTGAGAGGGCTATCCTATGAAACATTTGCAGAAGCTTGTTACCATTGTCCTCGCATTTGTTTTGGCGTTGAGCCTCAGCCTGACTGCCTTAGCAGAAGAAGGCTATGGGCAGGAAGTTACGGGAGAGGACAATCTGTTCCAGAACAATGAAGCCAAAACTACATTCAGCGTCGTTGCAGTACCGGCAAATCTTTCTGCAACAGTTCCTCTCAATGTCACTTTTGCAGTCAAACGCAATGGTGATTTTGTTTGTCCAGAGGGCTATGCAATTACCAATACGGGCTCTGAAATTTTTCATGTTTCGGAGATCCGCGTAACCATGCTCGATGCAACATATTCTTTTGTAGAGAGTGATAAGAATTTGCAGGATCGGCAGATTTATCTGACGATGACTGGAACAAATCCGGGCAGTATGAGTCCTATTTCGGATACGGTTACTTTTGTGTCTGGGAATGATGACAAAAAGCAATCGTTTGGGACTGAGCCCACGACATATAACACCTGGAATGTCGATCAGGGCGGAAAAATTGAATTTGAGTTTAAAGGAAAAGTGAATGGCATCAGTGCGGAGTGGGCCGACAAGCGGGAACTCTTCACGATTGCGTATACCATAGAGCCAGGCGAGATATATGGGCCAAATCCAAAAGGATAAACTGTTTCCACCGGAGCGGGGGCTCGCCCGCCCCGGTGTTTTTATCGTTTGAGAAAGTGGGTGCATTGGATGCGGGAGTATCACAAACAAGTCCTCCTTGGCCTGAAATTTCTCCTGTCCCGTGGGCTTCCGCTGGTGCTGGTTTCTGCCGCGACGGCAGGCGTTTTCCTGCTGAAGACGCCGAACAGCGCAAAGCAGGCCTCTGCTCCGGGAGCCCGTGACCCCAATGCAACGGTAGGTCAGTACGAGGGAAAGTCGGAGGCGGAGATTCAGGCAGAACTGGACAAAGTCGTGCAGGAAGGGATGTTCAACATCTCCATCAACCCGGATATCCGGATGACCAGCGGCAGAGCGGAAGCGGAGCTGCGGGTGGAAAATATTCCGGCCAATCACCATCTGATGAGCGTCACTCTGAGCCGGGATGATACCGGGGAGGTGCTGTATGCCTCCGGCCTCATAGAACCGGGATATCACATTCAGGCGGTGCCGCTGGAGACAGTCCTGCCCGGCGGCAGCTATACGGCAACAGCACTGTTTACAGCATACGATCTGGAAACGGAACAGCCCGCCGGACAGGCTGCGGCAAGAGTCCGGATCACAGTAGCAAAGTGAGGAAACGAGCCATTTACAGCGGTACTTGTAAATGGCTCGTTTTCGTTGATGTTATTGCCCTCTCGCGATCTCCTGCAACTTCTGCTGATCCAGCACTTCCACGCCGCCACGGTAGAGGCGCACCCAGCCCTCCTGCGCGAAATATTTCAGCAGGCGGCTGACCACCTCGCGGGCGGAGCCCATATAGCGGGCCATCTGGTCGTGGGTCATGCGGACATTGCTGCCGCCGGTCTTGGCCAGCTCGTCGGTGAGGAAGATGGCAAGGCGGCGATCGGCGCTCATAAACAGAATTTGCTGCATCGTCCACATGGTATCAGAGAAGCGCTCCGCGGTCATCTGGTAGGCAAAGCAGCGGACGTGAACATTCTGCTGCATCAGGCGGCGGAACGTTCCAGCGCCGATGCAGTAGGCCTCGGTGTCCTCCTCGGCGTCGATGTACAGATCAAAATTGACCGAATCCATGACACAGGAGGCCGAGAGGATGCAGACCTCCCCCGGGAAGAGGCGGTAAAGGGTCACGTCCCGGCCATCCTCGGAGAGGAGATAGGCTCGCAGCTGGCCGGTGCGGAGGAGCAGGATGCCCACGCAGTTTTCCACGGGGCTGTGCACCCGCTCCCCTTTTTTGTACTTGACCGGCCGGGTGGTGCGGCAGAGAAACTCCTGCTCCTCCGGGGTCAGCTGCTCCCAGAACGGGAAGCCGCAGGCCAGGCAGTCCGGGCAGACAGAGGACTTTTTATCCAATTCCGGCATGATTCATCCTTTCCGCAGGGCCTTGGCGGCCTCGCTGCCCGCAAGGGCACCCTCGTACACGGCCTTGGCCACCTGCAGCAGGCCGCCGGTGCAGTCGCCTGCCGCGTAAAGGCCGGGCAGAGTGGTCATCATGTGCTCATCGGTGACGATGCGGTTCCCGTCCACTTCGGCCCCCAGTTTGCGGGCCAGGGCAGTGCTGCCTGCCACGCCCAATGCGACGAACACGCCATCCAGTGCCACAGTCTCGCCGCCTGCCAGCTGGACGCCGGAGACCCGCTGTTCGCCCAGAATGGCTTCTACTTTTTCGGGGCGGACAGCTACTTCTGCCGGGAACTCCGCGGTCAGAGGCTGGCCGTTGGCCAGCAAAGTGACGCTTTTTGCCACCGGGAGCAGTGCCTGCGCTTCATGCAGGGCATACTCGCCGCTGCCCAGCACAGCTACATCTTTGCCACGGTAGAAAAACGCGTCGCAGGTGGCGCAGTAGCTCACGCCGTGGCCCTCCAGCCCGGTCAGCCCTGGGATGCGGGGAGCGGCCCGGGAAGCTCCTGTTGCCAGAATGACGGCGTCTGCCGGGTAATCGCCGTCCAGCGTTTCGACCGTCAGCTTATCGGTATAAGTCAGGCCAACGGCCTCGGCGGTGACGAATTTCACGCCTACAGCCCTGGCACCCTCCATGCCCCGGCGCTCCAGCTCTGCCCCCGAGATGGGCTCGGCAAAGCCGTAGTAATTCTGGATGAGCTCGGCGCGGTCCAAGGCGCCCGGGCCCTTGGTCAGGATGGTGGTGTCCACGCCTGCCCGCGCGGCGTACAGTGCAGCCGATACGCCCGCCGGGCCGGAACCGATAATGACAATGTTCGACATTTATATTCTCCTTTTCAGGTCCGATGTTTGCTTACACCTCTATTATACACAAAATCTGCCCGTTTTCCGTGACTGAGTTCCAAAAAGTTTTGGATTGTGTTATACTGAGCCTGTCTGATTTTTGTGTTTTTTCATGGAGGCTTCCATTTTATGTCCAAGCAACGCCTGCTTTTTATCACCACGGGCGGCACCATTGCCAGCGTGCGCACCCCGCAGGGGCTGCGGCCCGTCCTCACCAGTGACGAGCTGCTGGCTCACCTGCCGGAGCTGCAGGAGCTCTGCTGCCCCGAGACACTGGCCCTGTGCAGCATCGACAGCACCGACCTCGGCCCCGAGCACTGGCTTATGATGGCCAAGGCCGTGCAGGAAAACTACGCCCTTTATGATGGCTTCATCATCTGCCACGGCACCGATACGCTGGCCTACTCGGCGGCAGCCCTTTCTTACCTCATTCAGAACGCCGACAAGCCCATCATCCTGACAGGCGCCCAGCAGCCCATCTCCAATGAGATCACCGACGCCAAGAAAAACCTGCGGGACAGCGTGATCTGTGCGCTGGACCCCGGGAGCCGGGGCGTGATGGTGGTGTTCGGCGGGCATGTCATCGCGGGCACCCGGGCCAAAAAGAACAAGACCATCAGCTATGACGCCTTTGCGTCGGTCAACTTCCCGGCGCTGGCCCTGGTGCAGGGCGACCGGCTGGTGCGCTATGTCCCCTCTCCCTGGCCCACCGGCCCGGTGGAGTTTGGCCGGGCGCTCAACCCCAAAGTCTTTCTGCTCAAGCTGACGCCCGGCCTGAGCCCCGAGCTGATCCCGGCCATCTTTCAACATTACGACTGTGTGATCGTGGAAAGCTTTGGCGTGGGCGGCATCCCGCAGCGGCTGATGGACGCCTTTGCCGAGGGGTTGGGCGACTACGACCAGACCCACAAAATCCTGATCCTGACCACGCAGGTCACCTACGAGGGCAGCGATGTGGGCATTTACGAGGTGGGCAAACGGGTCAAGAACCGCTTCCGTTTCCTGGAAGCCCATGACATGACCATTGAGGCGGTCATCACCAAGGTGATGTGGCTGCTGGCCCAGAACTGCGAGAGCTTCGACCAGCTCCAGCAGCGGTTCTACCGTCAGATCAATTTTGATACATTTTATCATTGATCGGTTGGCAGCAAAAAAGGACACGGCAGCGCCGTGTCCTTTTTCGTTCTTTAAAACACCAGCTGTACCAGCAGCACATAGCAGAGCGTGCCGCCTGCAATGGATCCCAGTGTTTCGTGCTTCCACTTGTGGAGCGCGATGGTCACGCCGATGGCGATGGCCTCCGGGATGCCGTGGCTGCCCGTAAAGACGCTGACGCCTTTGAGGCAGTAGATGATGAGCATTCCGAAGATGGCGGCGGGCAGCACCCGCCCCAGATACCGGACGACTTCCGGCGGCTGCTGGTCCTTGGACGAGAAGATCAGGAACGGCAGAAACCGGGTGAGCATGGTGGCTGCCGTGCAGGCGGCAATGGTGATGCCAAACTGGACTCCGCTCATGGGGCCACCTCCTCGGTTTTATCAGCCTGCTCAATGGGCTTGCGCAGCACGAGCAGCAGCACCAGAATGCAGATCATGGACGGGATCAGAAAACTGCCGGAGCCAAACACCAGCAGGCAGATAAACGGCACCACAAGCCCGATGAAGCCGGAGTGATGCTGCTTTTCTTTCTCCCACTGGTTGAGGAAGATGACCACGAACATGGCTGTCATGACAAAATCCACGCCCTCGGTGCTGAACGGCAGGATGGAGCCCACCGCTGCCCCCAGAAAAGCGCTGGCCACCCAATAGATCTGGTCCAGCAGGGTGATGAAGAACATGAACCACCCACGGTCTACCCCCTCGGGCGGCTCGGCCGAACAGGTGATGGAAAACGTCTCGTCGCTCATGGCGTAGATCATGTAAAAGCCGCGCAGGCCGTAACCCTGATAGCGCTCCAGCATGGTCAGGCCGTAGAACAGGTGCCGGGCCTGGATCATGAGCGCCATCAAAAAGGCAGAGAGGGGCGAAAAGCTGCCCAGCAGCAGGGAGGCCAGCACAAATTCCAGGCTTCCGCCGTATACCACGGTGCCCATCAGGGGCGGCAGCCAGATGGGCAGGCCCAACGACTGCACATAGATGCCGTAGCCCAGCCCCAGCACAAAATACCCCGTCAGCACCGGAATGGTTTGGGGGAACGCGGCTTTCAGCGCCGCCAAAACCGCCCCGGAGGAATCGCGGGACGGGGTCAAAATGGTTTGATTCGTCTGTTGCATTTTATTCAACCCTCCAATCTAGTATTATAACAGGTTTATCCTGCTTTGCAAGAGGCGGTTTCCGGATGCAAAACACCCCCGCTGAAAGCTTTTGGAAAGCTCCCGGCGGGGGTGTTGTATTTTGATGAGAAAGGGGATCTTAGGCTTCGTTCTTTTTGGCAAGGTCTTTGGTGTAGAGGGCGCGGGTGGCGTTGAGGACGGCGATGACCATGACGCCGACGTCGGCGAAGATGGCCGTCCACATGCTGGCGATGCCCAGCGCGCCGAGGATGAGGCAGATGCCCTTGACGCCCAGCGCAAAGACGATGTTCTGATACACGATGCCGTTGGTGCGGCGCGCGATCCGCATGGCCAGAGCGATCTTGGCCGGGTCGTCGTCCATCAGGACAACGTCCGCGGCCTCAATGGCAGCGTCGGAGCCCAGAGCACCCATGGCAATGCCGATGTCCGCACGGGACAGAACAGGGGCGTCGTTGACGCCGTCGCCCACAAAGGCGAGGTTCTCTTTGGGCTGCTTGGAGGCCAGAAGCTTCTCGATCTGATCGACCTTGTCGCCCGGCAGCAGGCCAGCGTGGTACTCGTCCAGGCCCAGCTCAGCGGAAACGGCTTTTGCCACCGGCTCGGCGTCGCCCGTCAGCATGACGGTCTTGCGGACACCGGCCTGTTTCAGGCCCTTGATGGCCTGTGCGCTGTGGGGTTTGACCACATCGGCAATGAGCAGGTAGCCTGCATACTTGCCGTCAATGGCCACATGAACGATGGTGCCGGCCTCCGTTACAGCAGGGACGGTCAGGTTCCGCTTTGCCATCAGGCGGGCATTGCCGCAGGCCACGGCTTTGCCGTCCACCTTGGCCGTAACGCCGTAGCCGCCAAGCTCCTCCACGTCGGTGACGCGGCTCTGGTCGATCTCCTTGCCATAAGCGGCCTTGATGCTCAGGGAGATGGGATGCTTGGACCAGCTCTCGGTCAGGGCCGCGGCCTCCACCAGAGCGTCCTGCGAGGTGCCCTCCGTGGGATAAATGCCGGTGACTTTAAAGGTGCCCTGCGTCAGGGTGCCGGTCTTATCAAAGACCACCACGCCGGTACGGGCCAGCTCTTCCAGATAAGTAGAGCCCTTGACGAGGATACCGCAGGCGGAAGCGCCGCCAATGCCGCCGAAGAAGCTCAGAGGGATGGAGATGACCAGCGCGCAGGGGCAGCTGATGACGAGGAACGTCAGGGCGCGGTAGATCCAGTCGCCAAAGCGGGCGGACTGGCCCGTCAACAGCAGAACGATGGGCGGCAGGAATGCCAGTGCCAGAGCGCCGTAGCAGACAGCGGGGGTGTACACCCGGGCAAAGCGGGTGATGAAGTTCTCGGCCCGGGCTTTCTTCATGCTGGAGTTTTCCACGAGGTCCAGAATTTTGGAGACGGTGGATTCGCCAAATTCCTTGGTGGTCTGAATCTTCAGCAGGCCGGTGACGTTGACACAGCCGCTGATGACATCGTCCCCGGCCTTGACGTCCCGGGGCAGGCTCTCGCCGGTGAGGGCGGCGGTGTTCAGGGCCGAAGTGCCCTCCAGAATGATGCCGTCAATGGGGATGCGCTCGCCGGGCTGGACCACGATGGTGGTGCCGATCTCGACCTCATCCGGGTCTACCTGTTCCAGCTTGCCGTCCTCGCCCTCAATATTGGCGTAGTCCGGGCGGATGTCCATCAGGCTGGAAATGCTCTGGCGGCTCTTGCCCACGGCCACGCTCTGGAACAGCTCGCCGATCTGATAGAAGATGATAACGGCGCAGCCCTCAACGTAATCGCCCAGGGCAAAGGCACCCACGGTGGCAACCGCCATCAGGAAACACTCGTCAAAGGGCTGGCGGTTCTTGATGCCCTTGATGGCCTTGCGGAGCACGTCCCAGCCGACCACCAGATACGGGATGCAGTACAGCACCAGCTCCACCGGCGTGGGGAAGCTGGGCAGCAGTTTCAAAATGGCTACAAGGATCACCGCTGCGATGATCTGCTTGAGCATTTTCTTTTGTTTTTTGTTCATCTCAGTCTCTCCTTTTGCGCGGATCTCAGCACGGGTTTTCAGGGGGAGTTTTCGTCCGATTCCACCTGTTTTCCACAGTAAGTGGGCTTTTCCACGTTTTCCCCCGCCTTTTCCACAGACTTTTCCCGACAAAAAGAGGCTGTTTGGCGTCTCTTTTTGCACTTTTCCGCAAGAAATGTTGAAAACCAGGTGGAAACTGTGGAAAACCTGTTTCTTTTTCCACAAAAGCGTTCCGTTGTATAAAAAGGCCCCTCCCGGGGGAGGGGCTCCGAGGTTCCGGAAGATCAGATGCCGAAGATCTCGCAGTCGTCCTCCACTTTCTTGCAGGCGGTCAGCACTTCCTGCATGGTGGCCTTGGGGTCTGCACCCTCCGCAAACTCCACGTTCATCTTCTGGGTCATAAAGCTGACGGTTGCCTTTGCCACGCCGGAAACGGTGTTGGCAGCGTCTTCCATCTTAGCGGCGCAGTTTGCGCAGTCCACTTCGATCTTATAGGTCTTCTTCATCGTAAGTACCAGCCTTTCTCATTCTTCAATATGATCCATCCCCATGGAGAGGATGCTGCGCACATGGTCATCGTCCAGTGCGTAGTAAACAGTTTTGCCCTCCCGGCGGAACCGCACCAGTTTGCAGTCCTTGAGCACCCGGAGCTGATGGCTCACGGCGGACTGGCTCAGCTGCACCGCGTTGGCGATGTCCTGCACGCACAGCTCGTTATCGTGGAGCGCGTACAGGATCTTGATGCGGGTGGAGTCGCCAAATACCCGGAACAGGTCGGCCAGCTCGTAGAGCACCTCGTCATCGGGCATATCAATGGGCTGTGCGGCGGGGGCGCTTTTCTTTTCGGGTTCCTGCTGCGGCATCTGGACATCTCCTCTCGGGTTGGTTTTATATGAACGTTTGTTCATGTGTTCATGATAGCATGGGGAGAGGCTCCTGTCAAGGGGTTTGGAGAAGAATTTTGCTGGAAGTTCAAAAAAGATATTTTTTGCCCCAATACGCAAAAAAGTGGCATTTTTATTTTGCAAAAAGGGTGCGGTTTCAAGGCCTCAAATCCAGCTTGCTGCTGCTTGACTTTCCACCGCATCCTTGCTATAATACAAATAGAAAAGGCACTGCGACAAGCGGTTAGCCCTTTAAGTAGAACAGTTGAGCAAAACTCGAACCGTCACCGTACCGGGGTGGCGGTTCATTTTTTTACTCTGATCGTAAAAGTGAATCCAAAAAGATGGAACGTCAAAGTAATAGGCATATGCTTCACCCCCTTTTCAGTGGGATGAAGAGCCGAACCGCCTGCCGTTGTATGCAGTGCCTTGCTGCCATTTCGGACAGCATCTTTAGCGTATCATAATTTTTGACAAAAAGCAACCAGATGAGGTTGCTTCTATTTTTTTCGATGAATATACCACGGCAGATACATCCCCGCCAGCACCAGCGCCACGGCGGGGAGAAAGCCCAGGAGATACCACTGTTCCCCAAACCACTGGGTAAACAGCGCCGTCACCGGGCTGCTGGTGGGGCCGTTCAGAAAGTAAAAGTTTGTGTACAGCACTTTATTTAAAAAGTAAATGGGCAGCGCCGAGCCAAACAGGAATGCCAGCACCGCCGGGAGCCGCCGCACCTGCGGGCGGAACCCGCCTGCTACCAGCAGAACCGGGTAAAGCACCAACAGCCCATGGAGGGTAACAGAATGCAGGTTGATGAGGCTCCACGCCTTTGTCCCCAGCCAACCGGGGCAGAGCAGCGCAATGGCGGCCCCCGGTGTGCAGAGGGCGTAGAGCTCCTCTTTGCACCAGTCCTTTCCGGTCAGGGTGCAGGTTGTGCAGAGGAAAATATGGATGCTGCACAGGTGGAGAGGCAGGTAGCTCCAGTTCCACTGCCCGGTGGCCAGCATGGCAATGACCAGCACGGCTTCATCTGCCAACAGCAAAACCGTAACGCCCCACAGGATGCGCCGCCGGGTGCGTTCCGGGCTGCGGCGGTACCAGCGGGCTATCAGCAGGATGCAGACCGCCACTGCCTCCAGCTCTCCCAGGTGCACCGCTCCAAACAGCGGATAGCCCTGATACCCCGGGCCATACCGCTGGGCGATCATTTCATACGACATCCAGAATTCGTTCATTTGCTCACCGCCTTTTGCCTTTATGATAGGCTTTTCCTGCCCAAAAAGGAAGTGTTTCGCCGGAAAAATCTCCAAAACAGGTGCACAGCGGCGCAAAATGTGGTATTCTACTGTTGGTTCGTAAATTCATGTCGTTTCGACATCTTACACAAAAAGAAAAGGAGAATTTTTATGACTCTGACAACTGGGATCCACGGCGAGCAGTCCGTGGCTGTGACCAACGAAAACACCGCAAAAACCATGGGAAGTGGCACGCTGGACGTGTTTGCGACTCCCGCTCTGGTGGCACTGGCCGAGAAGACCTGCTGGATGAGCGTGGCCGAGGCTCTGGACGAGGGCTGCGGCACCGTGGGCACCAAACTGGAGCTGGAGCACACGGCCCCCACTCCCGTGGGCATGACCGTGACCTGCGAGAGCGAGCTGGTGGCCGTGGAGGGCCGCAAGCTGGTGTTCAAGGTCTCGCTCCACGACGAGAAAGGCCCCGTTGGCGGCGGCACCCACGAGCGCTTTGTCATCAACAACGCCAAGTTTGCGGCCAAGGCCGAGAGCAAAAAGAATTAAACCTCTCAGTCGAACTTCGCTCGCCAGCTCCCCTAACAGGGGAGCCTTTGGCAAATAGATCAACTTTCATCCGACTGCCAAGGCCTCCCCTCGACAGGGGAGGTGGCATCGCGTGAGCGATGACGGAGAGGTTCCAGTTCCAGCGGCGGCGGGTCGGCCCGCAGGGCCTCCTGCTCGGCTTTCTGCTGGGCCTCCCACAACAGGCGGGCGGCCTGCTCGCTGGCGCGGAACAGCTCAAAATACAACGCTTTATAATCCGGCGCGGCAAACACCCCCTCTCTTTCTTTCTGGGGGATAGTCTGCCCCGCCGCACCCCAAAACAAACCTGATCTTCAAGAGGAATCATTTTCATGAAAAAGAATAATCTCTCCTGGGTGGGCGCTCTGCTCGTCTTCGGCCTGCTGTTGTGGTGCACGTCTGCCACACCGGGCAAGATCGCGGACCCGTCCACCTACACCTGCGCCGTCTACAGCACGGCGCTCTCCCTGCTGCCCCCGGTGGTGGCCATCGTGCTGGCCCTGAACACCAAGGAGGTTTACACTTCCCTGCTGGTGGGCATTGCCACCGGTGCCCTGCTTTACGCCAACGGCAACCTGGAGCTGGCCCTGACCACCCTGTTCTTCCATGAGGACGGCGGCATGGTGTCCAAGCTGTCCGACAGCAGCAATGTGGGGATCCTGGTCTTCCTGGTCATGCTGGGCATTCTGGTGGCCCTGATGAACAAGGCCGGCGGCAGCGCGGCCTTTGGCCGGTGGGCCTCCACCCATATCCACACCCGGGCCGGGGCACAGTTCGCCACCCTTCTGCTGGGGATCATGATCTTTGTGGACGACTACTTCAACTGCCTGACCGTCGGCTCGGTCATGCGCCCGGTCACCGACCGTCAGAAAGTCTCCCGCGCCAAGCTGGCCTACCTGATTGACGCCACGGCGGCCCCCATCTGCATCATTGCGCCGGTGTCCAGCTGGGCTGCTGCTGTTACTTCCTCGGTGCCCGAGGGCTCCGGCATCAACGGCTTTACCATGTTCCTGCGCACCATCCCGTATAACTATTACGCCATCCTCACCATGGTCATGAGCCTGTTCGTCATCTTTACCGGGACGGACTACGGCCCCATGAAGCTGAATGAGACCAACGCCATGAACGGCGACCTCTTCACCACCGAGGACCGCCCCTACGGCGATGATGTGGACGACGGCACCGACACCAAGGGCCGTGTCATCGACCTGGTGGCCCCGGTCATCGTCCTCATTGCGGCCTGCATCTTTGGCATGGTGTACACCGGCGGCTTCTTTGAGGGCACCGATTTCATTACCGCCTTTGCGGACTGCAACGCTTCCATGGGCCTTGTCATGGGCAGCAGCATTGCCCTGTTCTTTACCTTTGTGTTCTACCGCGTGCGGGAAGTTATGACGTTCCAGGACTTTGCCGCCTGCATCCCCGAGGGCTTCAAGGCCATGGTCAGCCCCATGCTGATCCTGACCCTCGCCTGGACGCTGTCCGGTATGACCGGCCTGCTGGGTGCAAAATATTACGTCGCCAACCTGCTGGGCGGCTCGGCCGCGGCCCTGCAGTATCTGCTGCCGGTCATCATCTTTGTGGTAGCCGTCTTCCTGGCCTTTGCCACCGGCACCTCCTGGGGCACATTCTCCATCCTCATCCCCATCGTCTGCCATGCATTCCCGGAGGGAGAGATGCTGGTCATCTCCATTGCGGCCTGCCTGTCCGGTGCCGTCTGCGGTGACCACTGCTCCCCGATCTCCGACACCACCATCATGGCCTCGGCTGGTGCCCATTGCAGCCATGTGAACCACGTTTCCACCCAGCTGCCCTATGCGCTGACGGTGGCCGGTGTCTCGGCGGGCTGCTATGTCCTCACCGGCCTGTCGGAGGCCGTGCTGGGTGCCCGGGCCAATCTGGTCAGCTCTCTGGTACTGTTGGGCGTCGCCATTTTCCTGGAGCTTATCGTGTTGAGCGTCATCCGGGTGCGGACGGGCCACGGCAAAAAAGTTGTTCGCTGAAAATTTTGCGACAAGCGTTGATTTTTTCCTCCAAAACGTGATATACTAAAAGAAATTGAGTTAATTTGTCACAAGGAGGGCGTTCATCTTGCTGGAAGAAGTGTTTCAGGAAGTCTACACCAAGTTCAAACTGCATTTTTACCAGAGCGTGTTCCAGCGCTTTGCTACCCGGGAGGCGACCCTGACCACGGTGGAGTCGTTCTGCATGGAGGGCATCATGGCCATGGGAGAGCCCACCATTGCCGAGTTTTCCCGGATGATGGGCATTTCCACCCCCAATGCCGCTTATAAGATCGGCAGCCTGGTCCGCAAGGGCTATGTGGAAAAGATCCAGTCCACGGTGGACCGCCGGGAGTACCATCTCCGCCCCACACAGAAGTATATCAACTACTACAACATCAGCTATTCCTACCTGCACACCGTCATTGAGCGTGCCAGGGAGCGGTTCTCCCCGGAGGACTGCAAAAAGCTTGAGGAAATGCTCTCGGTGGTCAGCCATGAGCTGATGCCCGAGCTGGATATGCTGACCCGTGTTCAGGCCGAGGCCCCGGAGCGTGCCGCGGAGGATGAGAAGACCAACGCATAAAAGCCGCAAACAAAAAATCCATCGCTGTCAAAAACAGCGATGGATTTTTTCTTTCCAGAAATACGCTCAGACGTTCGCCGCGCCCCGATCGAGAATTTTATCGAACCGGGACAGGAACGTGAACACCGTGATACTGGCCGCCATGATGTCGCTGACGGGCTCCGCGAGGAAGACCGCGAACACCGGGTCCGGCAGGAGGTGCGGCAGGAGGAAGATGAGCGGGATGAGGAGAATGAGCTTGCGCAGGCAGGCCAGCAGGAGGCTGACCTTGGCCTGCCCCAGTGCCATAAAGCTCTGCTGGCAGGCGATCTGAACGCCCATGGCAAAGAAACCGGCCATGTAGATGCGCATAGCCCAGGTGGTGTACTGGATAAGGGTGGCATCGGAGGTGAAGATGCCGGCCACCAGCCCGGGCACCAGCATCATCCCCAGCCAGAACAGGGTGGTGTACCCGAAGCAGAGGGTGAACTGGAAACGGAACGCCTCTTTCACACGGGCCTGATTGCCCGCGCCAAAGTTGAAGCTCATGACCGGCTGGCCGCCCTGGCAGATGCCCTGAATGGGCATGATACAGAGCTGGGACACGCTGGTGATGACGGTCATGGCACCCACGGCCACATCGCCGCCGTACCGGGCCAGGCTGGAGCTGAAGCTGATGGAGAGCAGGCTCTCGGTGGAAAGCATCACAAAGGTGGAGATACCCAGCCCCATCACGGGCAGGATGACCCGGCCCTCGGGCCGCAGGTGCTCTCTGCGGAGCCGGAGGATGGTCTTGCTCCCGGTGAGAAAACGCAGGATCCAGAAGGCACCCACGGCCTGGCTGAGCACCGTGGCAATGGCGGCACCCCGCACGCCCATGTCCAGCACAAAGATGAGGATGGGGTCCAGGATGATGTTGATGCCCGCGCCGATGACGGTGGTCAGCATACTGATCTTAGCAAAGCCCTGGGTGGTGATAAAGGGGTTCATGCCCATGACGATGAGGACACAGACCGAGCCCAGGATATAGATGCGGCTGTAGGCCAGCGCATAGGGCAGGGTGGCCTCGCTGGCACCAAAGAGCCGCAGCAGGATGGGAGCCCCGGCATAGAACCCGATGGTAAGCACCACGGCAAAAAACAGCAGCATGGTAAAGCTGTTGCCGATGATCTTTTCGGCTTCTTCTTTGTTGCCCTGCCCCAGCGCGATGGCCGTGCGGGGCGCGCCGCCCGCGCCGATGAGCATGGCAAACGCGTTGAGCAGCATCAGGATGGGGGCAAACAGGCCCACACCCGTCAGCGCCGCCGCGCCAATGCCCGCAATATGGCCGATATAAATACGGTCCACGATGTTGTACAGCAGGTTGACCACCTGAGCCACAACGGCGGGGATCATGAGCTGGAGCAGCAGCTTTTTGACATTGCCGCTCCCCATGTTCTGTCTGGTCTGCGCCATGAAATCTCTCCTTTGAGTTGAAATTTTTCAACAAAGTGCAATTCGTAAAGCAAAGCACGGCAAAAATCGACCGGCTTTGACCAAAAACACGAAAAACGCCTGAGACTATTGTAACACGGCGGCGGGGGGAACACAAGAACGCCTGCGGGGCCGGGCATGGCAACATTACTGTTCCGGTGCATTGAATTTACCGATGGCTTGTGTTACACTGGATTCGTTCGTTTTGGAATTTGAGATAGGAGAAAAATATGGAATCTCAACACAAAAAGCGGAGCGCGTTCTCCGGCAAGATCGGCTTTGTGCTGTCGGCCGCAGGCGCGTCCGTTGGCCTTGGCAACATCTGGCGTTTCCCGTATCTGGCGGCCAAGTATGGCGGCGGCATCTTTCTGCTCATCTACATTCTGCTGGCGTTCACGTTCGGCTATACCATGATCGTGGCGGAGACGGCTCTGGGCCGGATGACCAAGAAGAGCCCGGTGGGCGCTTTCGCGGCCTTTGGCAAAAAGGGCGGGCTCTCGTTCGGCGGCTGGATCAACGCCATCATCCCCATCCTCATCGTGCCCTATTACTCGGTCATTGGCGGCTGGGTCATCCGGTACCTGGCGGATTACATTGCCGGGCACGGCAAGGAGCTGGCCACGGACGGCTATTTCTCGTCGTTCATCTCCAATGGTGCTTCGGCGGAGATCTGCTTTGTCATCTTCACCATCTTCACGCTGGCGATCATCTTTGCGGGCGTCCGCAACGGCGTGGAACGGGTCTCCAAAGTCATGATGCCCATTCTGGTGGTGCTTTCCGTCATCATTGCGGGTTACTCCGTCACCCGGCCCGGGGCGCTGGCGGGTGTGAAGTATTTCCTCGTGCCCAATGTCGCCCATTTCTCCTGGATGACCGTCGTCACGGCCATGGGGCAGATGTTCTATTCCCTGTCCATCGCCATGGGCATTCTGGTCACGTTCGGCTCCTATATGAAAAAGGACGTCTCGATTGAGGAGTCCACCGAGAACGTCGAAATTTTTGACACGGCCATTGCCATCATGGCGGGCCTGATGATCATTCCGGCGGTCTTCTCGTTCTCCGGCGGCGACCCTGATACCCTGCAGGCTGGCCCGGCCCTGATGTTTATTACCATCCCCAAGGTGTTCGACAGCATGGGCCTTGGCACCGTGGTGGGCATCCTGTTTTTCACGCTGGTGCTGTTTGCGGCGGTCACCAGCTCCATTGCCCTGACCGAAAGCGCCGTCTCCACCTTTGAGGACGAGCTGGGTTGGGACCGTCATCAGGCCACCGTCCTCATCGGCGTCATCATGCTGGTGCTGGGCAGCCTCTCGGCCCTGGGCTACGGCCCGCTGGCAG
>OGJJ01001761.1_pt1 | contig 15492 bp, 16 predicted proteins | sample 1572081 | NCBI WGS metagenome assembly OGJJ01 (sample SAMEA2582122, study PRJEB24529) | metagenome | biome: Human gut stool | place: China | collected 2011
CCCCCGCGCGGGGCGCGGGGCCTGGTGGAGGTTGCCGTGCAGACCCCTGACGGGCAACGGCCGCCCGCGGCGGCTTTCGCAAGAGCTAAAGCGACGCGCGGCGGGCAGTCAGGGGCACACGCAAGGGGCGGTGCCGCCGCCGTGCGGTTAGGAGGAGCCAGATGGGCTACTACGCATGGGGTACCGGCGAAATTAAGTTTGTGTCCAAGGAGGAGCTCGAAGCCGCCGTAAAGGCGTTGAAGAAGATCCCCGCTAGCGCAAACTTCGAGGGCATCGAGAAGGATTACCCCGACCATGAGTCGTTCGAGTTCTGCAAGGCGATGTCTGAACTCGGGTTTTCCGCAGTCCACTCCAAGGATGATTTCTACCCCTATTCCTTCGATATCGAGTACGAATGGGACAAAATCGGGTCTTGGACGGAAGAGCCGTTTGAGGCGATCGGCCCCCATTGCGTCAAAAGCTATTTCAAGTGGAGCGGAGAGGACGGCGAGAGGTGGCTTGAGTCCGGGCTGCACACCGAGAAGGACATGCTCGTCGCTAGTTTCCCGGACGGTGGCGTTGAGTGCTCGAACGGCAGCATGTTCATCGATCTGACCTATGCCGACCAGAGGTTCCAGCTGTTCATCAACGTCAACGACTGGGGTGTCCCCACGTTCCATATCAGCCAAATCAAATAGATCCAATGCCGGGACGGTCGCCGTCCCGGCCTTTATTCCCCCGGCCACCGCCCAGGGGGAGCGCTCCGGCGCCGCCTAATTTCAAGAACAGCCAATGGCGGGGGCCTGCGAGCCCTCGCCCCACTCCAAAGGAGAGAACCATGAAGAACATCGACGAGAAGATCAGGAAGATCGTCGCCCTCATCGACGGGGCCGCGACCGAAGGCGAAGCGCGTGCCGCCTCGTTGGCGCTCCAGAGGCTCCTCGTTGCGAACAACCTTAAGTTGGAGGACATCAATCTGGACGATTCACCGGCAGAAGTCGGCGAGGAGGTTTGCGATCTCGGCCGTCGAATTCCCGAGTGGAAGAAAACCCTTGCACTTGTTGTTGCAGCGAACTACAGGTGCAGGGCCTACACGTCATATAGCAACAATGGAAGGACCGTCGTGTTCGTCGGTGAGGGCGAGGATTCCGTTGTCGCCTCGTGCTGCTTTAGGGCGAGCGCCAATGCGGCCGAGAACTGCTTCAGGACCTATTCCGCGCGAATGAAGGCCATGGGGTACGGGAATGTCTCACGTCAGAAGGGCGTAAAGGGAACGTGGATGCTTGGCTTCATCTCCGGTCTCAAGCGAGCCTATGCGGAGCAGGTCAGCAATGACGAGTCCATGGCGCTCGCGATCGTCGTCCCCGAATCCGTCAACTGTCACATGGATGGGATCGGCTTGAGGACGACCAAGATTAAAGTCAGGACTACTAGCGATCCTTATGTCAAAGCCGACGGCTATGAATCCGGTTATGGGTTCGGCAGAGGCGAAAGAGTGACCGCCGCATCTGCATAAGACGAAATGCCGGGGCCGCCAAAAGACGGCCCCGGCATTTTTCTATTTAACACGATCTAAAGGACAATGGGGCTCCGGTATCGAATGGGAAACCATTTATCGCCGGGCCCCATTGCCAGTTCGATCGTTAGACGAACTACTGAAATATGGAAAAGGTGAATACATGAACAATGGGAAAAGCGAACTACAGAATTACGTAATAACGACAAGTTGCAATAGCGTAAAGGCAGTAAACCGTAAAATGCGAACCACGAAACTACGGAATAGCAGAACTATTGAACATCGTACCGTTCGGTCCTGAATTTTGTCCGCAAGAGTCGTACGCTGCCGTACAAAACTGCGTTTTGCCCGGTAGCGTACCGCCGCCAAGGGCGGCGCTTGTTAGGGCTCTGCCCTAAAACCCGGCGCCTGCGGCGATAAATAGTTACGCAATAACGTTATTACGTTATTGCGTAAATACACAGTTCGTTAGTTCATCTCTTACGTAGTTCATCTCTTACGTAGTTCATCTCTTACGGAGTTACGTTTTACCTATATTGAGCGGTTAGATAGATCTTCATTTCGTAGCCTAAAAAGCATTGACGGTCATCCTTTACAGGCGTGGCCCATTCGGTTTCATATTCGCAATGAGCCATAACGATACCTAGCGGATACGCCATGCTCCGATCTTGATGAATTTCACCTTGCGCGCTCTGTCAACCGAACCGCCGCCATTAGGCTGACGTGAGACGCACTAATAGAAATCGTAAGTTGGGTCAGCGGTCTTGGCGGCTTAAGCGTGAGCGCGGGATCAGGTGGTGGTATTTGATGAAGGGCATTGTCTGGAGTACCAAACGTCCGCTACCAGCATTCCCGTTCTTTAAGTGCCCAACAGTTCCTTGTGGCTTGGTCGCGCAGTTATGTTATTCGGTTTTTCTTTTGTTACGGTATGACGTACTGCCGTTATCACGTAGTTCGGTTGTTCGCTTTTCGCATAGTCCGCTTATTTGCTTTGTCCGTTAATCAGTTATCCGGTGATAACGCAATATCACTGTGTTGCCATTGCGTTAGTGCGAACATCGCACCCTCGAAAACTGAAGCTCGTTCATAAAGTGGATCACAATGCTGCCTTGCGGATAGGTCAAACTCTGGTCTTGTCGGTTTTTACTTAGTATGCCCGCAACCAAACTCAAACCGTAAAACTGTCGAGAGGCTCTCTGCTTGATCTCGAAATTAAGGTCTGTTACCGAGAAAGTTCAGACACGAATATAGGGTCGAGTCTTATGGTATTTCCTGCAGGGCATTTCCCAGAATATTGAGTGACCGCGACCATCTTCCCCATTCGCTGATTGTTGAGTAGGCACGCTATGTTGTAGTTTCGTATTTAGGCTATTCCGCTTTTACGTTGTTACGTCATTACGTCCTTTCGTTATTACATATTTCTTTAGTTCACTTCTTGCATAGTTCACTTATCTAACAATTACGCTTTACGAGAATGAGTAGCTTGACTATCAAACTGGATCCAAAGAGTTGATGAGAGGCGTTCAGCCATTGCTTGGAATAAGGTCGGCTTTCGCTACAGCTCGCATGCGAAAGTGGGATTGCAGCTGTCTGTATTTTAAGAAAGAGGTTTGTCCAGAGTGCAAAGCGAGCGGGACCAGTGCCCCATTCCCTGAAATGTTAAGCAGTCCTGTTATGCCGCAGTCACGTGGTTCTGTTATTCCGCTTTGCCGTTATTACGCTATTACACAGTTACGCTACTACATAGTCGCGCTATTGCACAGTTGCGTTATTACGTAGTTCAGTAGTTCTCTCTTATCACTATTCGCCTTTCCACTTCTACTGAAGTTACAAAATACCGTTAATCGGGTGATCTGGAGATGCCACTTTCCGTAGTTCGGGAATGACATAGACCCTTACTGATTTAACGGACCCTTTCTTCTGGCAGGTATTCCAGTAGATAGGACATAAAACACATTGGCACCACCTGTCACCAAATTGTACGGCACGGTACGTATCACTGCCCTACGCTTGAAGAAGCATGAATTAGGAGACAGTGCATGAGCAAGAAGCCCCGTAAGAAACAGCTAAAAGAGGCGCGCATAGAGGCCAGAAGCACTATCGAGGAGGCAGACGCCATTCGTGCATTGGCAAAGGGCCTCAACATGTCCATCACTGAGTACATCTTGTATAAGACGCTCTACGAGACCCATGCTTCATCGGGGTCCACCCTAAGAAGCATCTGGGACGAGCTCATTGCAATTTCAGTGCAGCTATCTGAGCTCAACTCGAACGCCAAGGCGATAGCGGGGCAGTCCCGGGCCGCCGAAGCCAGAAGGCTGTCTATGGCCATTTTCGCGGCGATTGATACCGTTGAGCCCAATTTAGTTGACGCATGCGAGCGGCTATCTCGTGCAATCGAGGCCGAATATCCCGCCGAAAGGAGACGCGATGCCCTTTCTTAAGACAATTTCGGGCGGCAGCGGCAGCTGCAGGCAGGTCGATGACTATCTGTCGTTTGGCCATAGGGGTGCGGAGGATCACGAGGAGAGGATGGAGAAATACCTTACCGGTGACAAATCCGCCTCGCGATCCATGGCGTTCGGCCATTCCCCAGGTCTGCCCGATACCCCGTTCGGATGGCATAAGGTCATGGATGCAACGCGGAAAAGATTTGGCAAGGATAAACCCCCGGAGTGGTTTGAGCGGAAAAGAAAATCAAACCCCGACCTAGTCTGGAGGAACTACTACCAATGGGTCCTGTCGCCCGACCCTAGGGACCGTGCATCTGCAGAGGAGGTTGGCCAGCTCGCCCAGGAATGGTGTGAGAGGGTTTGGCCAGCAGAGCAGGGCTGGCAGTGGATCTGGTCGGTTCACGACGACAACGCACATGGGGTCATGCACGCGCATGTTATCCTCAATGCGGTAAATTCTTCCAATGGACTTAAAGCTCAAATAACGCCCGAGGACAGTGACACCATGGCGCGTGTTGCACAAGAGATAGCGCGCGAGCATGGCATGGGAACGCTGCCGGATCTCTCTGAGCGCAGGAAGGCAATGCGAGAGGGGCGGCAGGCCCCCACAATCCAGTCAGTTCGTATGAGTGCTGCCGAACGCTCGCTTAGGCGTCGTGGGCGCCGAAGTTGGGTGGCGGAGATTAGGGATGCTATTGATAAGTCAATCGCAAATAGCTCCGACTGGGATGAGTTCGTAGAGAGATTCGAGGCTGAAGGCTTTACAGTGGAATGGAGTCGTCGGGGTATTGGCTATAGGCATCCTGACAGCGGAGGTCACGACAAGAAGGTCCTTGCGTCTTCACTCGGGTTGAATTATGACGAGTTCGGAATTCGCGCCCGACTGGGGATACCCGTCGATGTCGTGAATGGGGAGACGAGCTCTAGAATCACAAGGCGACAAGAGCATAAATCTCAGGTTCCAAACGCGGGCTATTCGCCGCATAACAGGGGGCTCGAGGATGCCCTCAGGTCAAGAATTGCAGCAAAATCAAGCCGTCGTGGTATAGGTGCAATTGGCGCCGGCATTAAAGCCCTTTCCGCAATTTCTGCTGACGGGTATAGCTCCGTCTCAGAAGTTGAGGAGGCTTTCAGGTCTCAGATGCTCAAGGTTGAGGCCATGGAGCAAGAGGTCCATGAAATAGAGTCATCGATATCCATTGCAGAAGATGTATTGGAGCGCTCGGAGAGGATTGCATCTGCCAGGGCGAGGATCGACGAGTTGGAGTCGCTACCGTCGATAACGCAAGCAGAAAGAAAAGAGCGTAACGCCCTATTGGATCAGATTGACGACGATACCGCCTTTTGCAAACTGGCGTTTTCAAAAGTCGCTCCCGAGGTATCGGGGGCCGATAGCTACGAAAGCGAAGCGGGAGCAATTCTCAACAGGCTAAGAGATGAGCTAGGTGGCCTCTCCGTGTCGCTTGATGGCGCACGAGCTGACGCCAAGTCGTTAAGCGAGTCCCTTGGGGCAATCGAGGGCTTTGTCGGCGCAAGGGCCGTAAGGGATTTGCGAGGCGTCCCCTCGGTTGGCGAGTTCCTGCGAAGGTCCAAAGGACGGCAACTCAGCGTTCCGACTTCAATCAAAACCAGAGATTCGATGGCTATTGCGGCCGCGTTGGAGTCGGCCGCTTCAAGGCGAATCCTTCATGAGAACAGAGGTCGTTTCGAGAGCATCGAGAAAGCGACAAAAACCCAAGCACCTTCGGTTTACATCCGTCCTGAGGTCGCGGCGGTTTCCGAGAGAAAGAACACGGTTTAAAGATGAACACTTCATCCTTGAGGATCTACTACGAGACCGGTTGCATCGATGAGGTGCATATGCCGGATCCGTCGTATGAGTCGGGTGTCGCGCTGCAACGTGAATACCTCGATATCTCCAACCCAGACAACGGCATATTCCTCGATCGAAGCTACAAGATGCCCGGAGGCGACAACGACGAGTATCGCGAACTGTGCGACAGGATGCTAGTCGTGAGCCCAGATGACTTGGCGCGGGCACTCCTTGTGGAGTCTCATGGGCTTGCGCTGCTCACTCGTGATCCCCTGTCCGATTTCGAGTGCGGGCTATCTATCACGTTGCCAGACCGCCTTGGCTTTAGTGATGATGCGTGCCTGATGAATGAGGACTGGTATTTCGGCAACATTCAAAAGCTCATCGAAAAGGTAATTGCCATGGGGCCCGCCGCGCATGCCGCGCTCGTCAACGGACTAGCAGCAGGCGTGGAGGGGCTTACCGTTGAGGAGGGCTGGGGCAATGTCACCCGATGAGATTGTTCTCAGGGACTATCAGCAGGAGTGCGTGGATATCTGCAATTCCCTAGAGAGTGGATCCCATCTCGTGCAGATGGCCACGGGGCTCGGTAAAACCGTGACTTTCAGCAAAATAGGCAGGAAGGGGAGGGTACTACTTCTATCCCATCGTGAGGAGCTTGTGACCCAGCCAGTTAAGTACTACAGCTGCCCGGTCGGCATAGAAAAGGCCGAGCGGCACTCGCATGGTGAGGAGGTAGTCTCGGCTTCGGTGCAGACGCTTGCGAATCGCCTTCAAAGGGAATTTAAACCCGGCGACTTCGACATGGTTATCACCGATGAGGCGCACCACGCCCTGGCACCATCCTATCGGAAAATCTACGACTACTTGAGGCCTCGCCTCCACATCGGTTTCACGGCGACGCCGAGAAGGGGAGACGACCGAGGGCTCGGAGCGGTATTTGACGATATCGTTTTCCAGAAAGACCTGCGTTGGGGAATCACCAACGGATATCTTTGCGATATTGATTGCCGCAGGACCATTGTGGACTGGTCGACGAAGGGCGTTCGCACCGGTATGGGCGATTTCCGGGTGAGTGAACTCGCGAAGCGGGTTGACCGCCCAGAGACGAATCGACAGGTCGCTGCTGCATACGATGAGCTTCATGTAGGCCAGACGCTTATATTTGCGTCGAGCGTTCACCATGCCTATTCACTGGCCGAACTCATTCCTGGATCCGTGGTGGTCGATGGAAACACGCCGGCAGACGAGCGACGACAGATCATTGACGCGTTCACTACGCGCGAGATTCCATGTCTTATCAACTACGGGGTATTTACCGAGGGCACGGATATGCCGTTAATTGAAACCGTATTGCTGGCACGCCCGACGAAGAATCCATCCCTTTATACGCAAATGGTCGGGCGAGGGCTGAGGCTCTACACCGACCCTGTAACCGGCTATAAAAAGAAATCACTTAGGCTTATCGACTGTTTGGGCGTGTCGGACGACAAGAGTATCTGCACTCCGCCAACGTTGTTCGGACTCAATGAAAGGGATTTCCCCGAGAGGGTCGGTAAGAAGCAACTCGATGGCTCGCTCCTCGATTTGGGAAGAAGGGTCGAGGAGGTGGAGGATTGCCCCTCCGGCTGGGTTCTCACGTCGCGCAAGGTCAACGTGCTATCTTCCACGGGATCCATCGCATGGGTTATCCACTACAACGGCGATCGCAATATCGCCGGCCCCGGCGCATCAGACAGGGGATGGCAGGTCACGCTTTATAAACCGGATCTTCTCGATTGCTGTACTGCGGACCTTACGAGGTTGGGGGAGACGGAGCGCAGGTATTATAGGTCGCTTGAAGTTGCCGAGCAGGACATTCTCCTTTGGCTTGAATCAAACTACGAGACTTCGCACGATAGAGCGCTATGGGACCGCGAACGCGCGGCAAAATGGGCCGAGGATCCAGCCTCGGAGCCTCAGCTGACATTTATAAAGAGGCTTCTGGGTGACTCCGCGGGCGACCTAGATTTCGACAACCTTACCAAAAGGGATGCAACGATTGTCATCGAGTGCGCCAAGAGGCGCGCCCATGAGAAGAATCTCAGGAAATACGGGGTCTGTCCGTTGTGTGGCAGCGCTTTGAAGGTGTCTAAGTCTGGGAAATCTATCGTTTGCGAATCTAACAGCTGGGCCTACAGAGGCGGGTCTTTCGTGCTTGCGTCCGGCTGCGGTTTTCAGGTCAAACGTTTCCACGATGATGAGGAATTTTCGCCTGAAAAGTCTATGGGTTGGCCGGGCGTCAAGGAGCAAATTAAGGAGAAGAAGGGATGAATCCCCTTATGGGTCCGGTCAGCGAGCTTGCAAAAAGGCGCTTCGACCGGAAATGTAAACGCGCAGCATCGGGGTCTAAGCATTTTGCCACCGCAAGGATCGCCGTAGGTGTTCTCGTGACTTCGGTGCTCATCTTCATATGCCTCGGCGCAGAAGTTGTAAGAGAGACTGTCATTACAAATACAGCTGAGCAGAAGGCGCAGGCAGAAGACGGTGGACAGTCTCTTGCAGATGAGAACCCGGACTATGCCGGCTGGCTCACCGTTGAAGGGACGTCGATCTCGACCCCTGTTGTCTCATGCCGGCAAGGTGATTCGAAGGGCTTCTATCTCAATCACGGCTTCGATCGCACACCGTCTTTTTCCGGATGTCCGTACATTGCAGAGGGGTCGACGCGAACAAGCTCGAACATGCTTATTTACGGTCACAACATGGGAATCGGGTCCTTGGCGTTTAGTGAACTCCAGAATTGCTATCGAACGGACTGTTTTTCAAGTATCGGTACTGTGACCTTCAAGGACAAGGATGGCAGAACCTCTCGCTATACACCCTTGTACGGCTTAAAGGTGCCGATGAGTTATGACGTGCTGCTCAGGTTTGATTTTGCCGGGAAATCGGATTTCGATGCCTGGCTCAACACACTGTCCGACCGCGCAAGTGAAAAATCGGATTTCGGCGGCACTGATTCCGTCATTACACTGGTTACTTGCGCCTCCGCGTTGGGTGGGGCGAAATATCGAAGCGTTCTGGTTTGCAAGAATATCGCGCATTAGTAATGGCTCTGTTAGACCAGAATTGACATAAAGGCTTTCATGCATAGATAAATTGACTGTACCCCCAGAATCTGATAATCGATTCAGGAGGCACAGTCAGAAAAACAGATTACTCGATTCAATCGACGCACTATTTTAGGAACTCATATTCGAAAAGCTTAGGGACAATCTCCTTAAGGTAGTACTCCTTGTTAAGCTCCTTGAGAGTACGAATCGACCCGTTTAGGGACGGGTAATCATATATTCGTCCCTTTTTTCCATTTGGCGGCTCATGCCATGTGTTGAGCTCTTCCCCTATCTGATAGAAACCATATGTAAGTGAGCTGTCGTATAGAGTCGTTTCCTTTGCCTCCTCAAGGACCCTAGACCATGCGGCCAGAAGCTCGCTTTCGCGAACGCGGCGATCGAGCTTCTTGAGCGTCTCGGAAGCCACCGTGCTGCCATTCGAAGTGTCAAGGCACAGTTCGTTCCTGTATGTTCTACCGTCGCCGCCCGTAAACGAGCGCATGTGATTCTGGTACTCCAAGCATGTGAACAGTAGCGTCCTCAACAGCCATTGATTCAACTTTCCGGAAGCAGCGTCCTTCAGAAATTTGTCCGCTCCGTCGGCAGACTTCATAACGCGCCCTCGCTCCGTCCAAGATCCGTTGTAGGAGATGTAGCGGGAGGCAGCGAACATGGGCAGCTTCTGCAAGAAGTTGTCACGGCGGAGATAGAAGCCATTGCCGTTGAATATGCCGGCCGAGACAAGTATCGAATGGAGTTCGGGATTATCGAACCCGACCCCGTCCGCGACCATATAGCCAAGAATGTTCTTGTTCCAGCGGGGTTTAAGCCGCTTCTTCTGCGTCGTTGCCTCGATCCCAGTTTTTTGCAGAAGGATTCCGCCATCGATGTCATCGTTCATTTTGCGCTTGTCGTAGTAACGAGAGCTGTAGAGCGAGTCGACTTTTCTGAAATCTAGAGAAACCGGCGCCCCGAGTTTTCCTTTGACGATATCGAAGCCGTCCACCGTGAACGAATCGCTCTCTGCGTCCTCATTCGACCATAGGGCGACAAGGACACATGAGTGCTTCCTTGCATGGAAATGGAATCTGTCCCCGGCGAAGCCATCAATGAAGCGCTTCTTCACGAGACCCTGGGCCTTCCAGTACTTAACCGGTGAAAAAACGACATAACTGTCGGTTGGTTGTCGGAGATAGTACTCGAACGCGGACCAGATGAAGGCGTTTCCCATATCGTTGGTCGACGTTCCAGAAATCGACGGATTCTCCTTTACGGCCTTTCTCATCTGTTCCAGAACCCAACTTGCCTTCCAGCCAGAAGACGACCGCTTTCCCTCGCCGCGCTTCTGATGTTCCATTGAAGTGGTCTCAGCGAACGGTGGGTTTTCGAAGAGAATAATCGTACATGACGGGTCATCGATATAACGCCTGATAAGTGGATTCTCGACATACTCTTGAGTTAAAGCGTCGGCGCCCCTTACGTTACCGGCATCGAAGGTGTCCTCGGCCTCGATGGGCGGGATGATATGGCGAACCTTCGAGCCGATCAGCTCTTGCAGCACCTTGTACTCGTAATACTCCTTCGTCGATACGATGCAGTGTGACAGAATATCCTCGGAAAGGCCCCGTTCTAGGTTTCCCGTACCGGCGCAGCGGTCGATGACGACATAATCGTTTCCTGAAGGTACGCGCGAGATAGCTTGCGCCAAAAGCTCCCTGGCTTTTTCCGCATAGGGCTCCGGGGTGAAAAAAGCCCCCAGGTCCTTTTTCTGCAGGAAATCGTTCAGGCAGTCCATCAGATAATCGAACTTGACATTGGTCTGACCGGTATAGGGAATCAGGTACCGCTCAAAAATCTTGGGTTGTCTAATCTCTCCAGTAACTTGGTGTTTTCCCGTGCTGTCGCCGATGAAGTGCTCTTTGCGGGCGTCCGGTCTCAGCCGATAGTATTCCTCCGCCCATCCGACGATGCAATTTTCGTCTATGTGGGTCTTCGTGTAATTGTCGGTCTTCAGCGTCATTACGAGCCTTTCGGCAGAAAGCTGGTCTGAATAGTCCAGCTTGTCCGCATACTTGCCTGCCGTGAACCCGCTGTTGTTCTTGGACGAAGGGCCGTTGTACACCGTCTCAATCTGTCCAAGGTAGTCCTCGGAGCGATAGATGTAGGCAACGGAATCTTGGAGCGAGACGATCACCACGTTCGCAGGAACCGGCTTTCCCTTAAGTCGGCGGGCGGAGAGGTACTTGACGCATTGGAATAGAACGGCGTTAAGATCGATGACGCGAAGCTTAAATTCCAGGAGGTTCCCATTGATAACGCCGTCGTTGTCGTCAGCGAGAATCCCGTCCAAATCCAAATCTGGGTCTACCCTCGGGATGAACGTCTCGTAGAACTCGATCTGTCCCTCGCGCTCGGTAGTGTATGACGCCATTTAGAACCACCGCCCCGCGATGGCCTTCATGTGCGCGAGGCCTCTATCTGTCTTCTCTTTCTCGATTTGCGGCATCCAGGCTACTCCTCGTTCTTCTTTGGCGCGACCTTCATCTCGAATGGCATCCCGCCTTCTCGGAAGAGCGCCTTGAGGCATGCGTTGAAGGAAGTGGACATGGAGAGGCCGAGTTCGTCGAGGATAACGGATGCCTCTCTTCGCCTCCGGCTCGATCCTGATGGTGGTTGCTGGTATGTTCGACGGCATTGCGGCTCCTATCTATCGTGTATACCACGGTGCCGCCATTTTAGCGGACTACGCCGCCGGTGTAACCAGTAGTCCATATAGGGCGGCAGGACGTTGAACATGTCGCAGATGAGGGTAGTGCAGGTGCCGTTGGCGAGCTGACGTAAACAGGACAATGCCAGCAAGTCGATGACAGATGAGCTCTCTCTGCCGTTGATTAACTGCATGATCAACAATAACGGCATTATGTATTACTGACGGTCGGCTGATTTCGTTCACCATCGGAACGTTTTGTCCATCATTTACAATGGTCCGCCGACTGAAGGACAGACTTATTTTCAGGATTCCATGGGAGTCTATACAGACGCCTATTTGATTGGCATGAAGGATAGCGACATACCGAATCGTGAGGTTGGATTGTACTTGGCAGCGGTAATAAACGCATCAATTCTTAACGAAAAGAAGCGCAAGTATTCTCGCGGACATAAAGCCACACCCGGAGGCAGGGTGGAGTACGACAAGATTATTGTTCCAGTTAATGCATAGGGAAAAGTGGATTTTGTCTATATGAAGCGATATATACGCGCGATCGAGAAGTTGTCAATTGCTGAGCTTGCCAAGTACAAGAACAGCGTTGTTGTCGCCACAAGACGGGTTCTGGGAGCTTAGGCGATTCAACGACCCGTCGTTACATGTGTCGTTACTTGTTGAACCGCATGTCAAATCTTGACGCCCTCAATTATGACTACATCGGGGAGGGTCTGATCCCGGAACTTCTCCGGGGTCAGACCCTTCTTCTCGATCTTTATAGTGCTTAACAGAGATCCCTGTGGAGTCCCGAGTTCGCAGCAGAAGTCGCCCAAGGGGGCGTTTAGGTACGCTTGGAGGAGCTTTCATTCACCCGCTGCGCTATATTTCGGTCTAGATATGGCACTGCTAAATTGCAGATCAAACGCCGTGGGGATTATGTCCCTCACTCAAAGGTGCGTTAGCTGCTCGACCCTTATTTTCGAGAGCCTTTAAGTCTGCCTGGATCTTGGCGGTCGACGGAAGGGAAGGGTCGATTGAACGCTTCCCCTCCTCAAGAGTCTCAGGGGTGTGCTGGATGAGGAAGTCTGCACCCATCTCGTGCATCCTGGCGTCAAAAGAAGATTGGCACTTCCGAAGAACCTCATCGAAGAAGCGGAAATTGCCCTGAGTCTGCGCGATCTCCATCCAGCTCTTGTACTCGTCCGCATGTTTTTCGTCAATGACGATTAGGTCGACACCGTTTTCGATGCACTGCTTCATCATAATGAGGCGGCCGATTCGCCCGTTGCCATCTTGGAACGGATGCAGATGTTCGAACCTTGCGTGGAAACGAGAAATCGACTCGAAGTCCTTCGGGCTGGCGTCCCATTCGGCGAGTAGCTGCGGTATGGCGGTCGGTATGTCACTCGGGAGGGCGACCTGTACCGAGCTGTTTCTGATGCGGTTGGGAATGTATTTGAAATGCCCGCTTTCACCGTTGGCTGCCATGGTCGTTCCCTTGTGAAGGATCGTCTCGAATTCAATGAGGAGTTCCGGCGTCAACTCAACACCGAGCGTGTCGACCATTCGATCGAACATCTTGAAGGAATTCTTGGTCTCGATGATGTCGTCAAAGTCATGGTCTCCGGTCACCTTATTCCGCACATAGAGCGTCTCGATCTGATCGAGCGTGAAGGTGGATCCCTCAATTTTGTTCGAGTGGTAGAGGAACTCCGGAAGGATGACCTCATAGGCTGAATTCGGCGCCGCCTTGAGCGTCTGCATCTTGTTTGCGGAGATAATCATCGTTCATCCTTCGTAATCGTTATGCCAAGCACTTGTCTTTTTCATATTCTATGATAAACGAGCGCTTGATAATAGCTTTGCAATTCCCCAGCAGGACATGCGTCTCCAAATGCCCTACAACGGCCGTATAAGAGGTACCCCTTACCGGAAGAAGGGTAAAGTTCCTTGTTTTTGCGCCAATCATGGGGTATAAGTGGTTTAAGGTGTTCGACACCGTCAATGCGCCGCTAACCAGGGCGCCCATCAGTCCGCAATAGGGATTTAAGGAGACGGTGCCATGCCGAATGACTCAATCCGCTACTCAAAGCAAATATCTGATCAGGGCCGTGAACGCTCTGTAGAGGTGCGCCGGGAGCGCGCCGCACTCAAGGAGCGCCTCAAGGCAGGTGAGATATCCCCTGTCGATGTGCTCAACGATGAGAGCCGCGTCGCAGCTAAAATCAGAATGTTTGCCTTTCTCAAGAATTGTCCCGGAGTGGGGGCGGTAGGTGCGAGGACACTACTCCGCGCGCTGGGACTGTCCGAGACCAAGACGATCCGCTCCCTGGGGCCCGTACAGAAGGCGCGCATAGTGACTGCACTGGAGATGGTCCGCGCCGGCGTCCGGGTCGACCGCGTGGCCGAGATCATCATGTCCGAACGCTAGAATAGAATCCGATAGGGGATTAGAGAAAGGCAACATCATGGATGAGAACAACAACCCTCAGGACGAGCAGAATCAGGGACTCGACCTCGTGACCGACGGAAGCGATGCCGGCAAAGCGCCATTGAAGCGAAAGGTCGCCATCGGCGCCGCGATCGCGCTCGTCGTCGCGGGGCTCGGTCTCGGCGGCGCATGGGCGACCGGCGCCTTCGCCCCCAAACCCGAGACCGCCAAGGTCGAGGCGGGTTCCGGCACCAACAAGAAGCAGGTCTCAGATAAGGTCGAGGCCACGGTTGATTGGGCCGTCAAGATCGAGGCCGATGGCGTGACGGCCGATTCCTCGCCCCTCATCACCCGCTATGTCTGCACCGACGGCGCCGAGGTGGGCACCGAGTTCTACCATGCCACGCCGGCATCCGACGCCATCGAGGGCAAGGACAGCGTGCGTCTTACCGAGGGCACCTGGGAGATCACCGCGATCCCCATCATCAACCCGGACGGCTCCATCACCACCCCCTCCGGCGGCGGCGAGCAGGCCGTCCCAGGCGACCACAAGGGCTCCGGCTGCACTGATTTCACCGGCGAGACCAAGCCCGCCGGGGACGTCACCCAGGACGACATCGATGGGGTCCTCGACAAGGTGAACGATGCCATCTCCAAGGGCGACGGCACGCTAACGGGGGATGCCGGCAAGGACGTGGTGAACAAGGTCACCGACAACGCCTCGAAGGCCCCTGCCGCCGACAAGGAGAAGGTGGAGGAGAAGAAGGACGCCGCGACCGACAGCGCCGCGAAGGCCGAGGAAAAGAAGGCCGATGCCGTAAAGCCGCCGACAGGCTCTAGCTCCGCGCCGTCCAAGTCGGACTCCAAGCCGTCCTCAGGCTCTACCTCAAAGCCCTCTCATGAGCATACGTGGCAGGCGCAATACCGTAGCGAACCGGTGTACGAGACTCGCACTCGAACTGTGGTCGATCAGGCTGCATGGGATGAGACGGTTAGTGCTGGCTACGATGAGTTTAGATTCTCTGACGGTTATGTAACCACTTCTCTCACTGACGCCATCAATCATCAAGATAGCACCGGTTGTTCATACTCTATTTATACACCCCAAGTTACTGTTCACCACGATGCCGTTACGCATCAAGAGCAATATCAGGTGCAGACCGGGACCAAGCAGATTCTCACGGGCTACCGCTGCTCCGGTTGCGGCGCCACGAAATAGGCCCGAAGCGGAAAAGATGGACCGGCTCTATGGAACCAGGTGTGAATTTGCTCCACGCCATCTCGCTCTTCGGTCGATTTTACTTCGCCCTGCTCCCGATAATACGACTGGATCACTTCGGGAAGAGGACATGTCTTTATAGGGGAGTCGGGCTGCTCGTTCTGCTTGGCGCGCTCCTGCGCCTGGCGCGCGGCATCTTGCGATATGTTGCCGGGCTGATGCGAGCTTTGCCGCCTATCCAAAGGGTGACCACATGGAAATGGGGATATCAAGGCGGCAACAGCG
>OGJJ01001763.1_pt1 | contig 15466 bp, 15 predicted proteins | sample 1572081 | NCBI WGS metagenome assembly OGJJ01 (sample SAMEA2582122, study PRJEB24529) | metagenome | biome: Human gut stool | place: China | collected 2011
ATACGGAGAGCTTTTATTATTATATGATTTATCAGCCGGAGGAACTGTGGAGTCAGGATGTTCTGCTGCTTGATTATTCGCAGGAGTTTTTGAACAGTTACCGGATGGAGAGAAATCGTCATACCACACCGGTGGTAGCGTATATCGAAAAACAGGAATATCCCCAGTTAAAGCAGGTCGAGATGCCGGAGGAAGAAAGTCTGCAGGAGGAAATGAGGGAACTTCTGGATCACCAGTTTTACCAGATTGTCTCGGAATGCATAGGGGCAAGAGCAGTATCTTCGGCTTTTCTCATAGGAGAAGGCTTTGAAGGAGAGTGGATGAAAGAGTCCCTAAGACTTTTGTGTAATAACCGCAGAGTATTTCAAGGAAATAACCTGTATAGCAAGGGCGCATGCTACGGAGCTTTGGAAAAGATTTCGCAAAGCGAACTGGGTAAAAAACTGGTATTTTTAGGCAATGAAAAATTGAAGTCCAATGTAGGCATGAAGGTATATCGCCAGGGGAAGGAATCTTATCTTGCACTTTTGGATGCGGGGGTGAACTGGTTCGAGGCTTCCAGACAGTGTGAATTTTATCTGGATACAGGAAACAGGATTTCCCTTTTGATCACGCCTCTGACCGGACGCAATGTGAGAGAGGAGGAAGTGGTACTGGATGGACTGCCTCTTCGCAAAAAACGTACGACACGGATCCGGCTGTCTATGCGGATGCTGTCGGAGTCAAAGGTAAAAGTGGAAATGCAGGATTTGGGATTCGGACAGATTTTTCCCTCATCGGGACAAAACTGGATCCGGGAATTTGAACTATAAGAAAATCAGTAGAGAAGGAGGAATCCGCGATGCGAAATGCCGTGCTGTGCGTAGGTAATTACGCCAAGCAGCCTTATACCTTTCAAAGAATCGGTGTAAAAGTATATTGTGTGGAAGAACTATGCTATTGTCTCGGCGAAAATGCGTATTTGCTGGATCATGCCATCGTCAGCAAAGAACTGGTGGACTGGATTGATAAACAATGCGGATTAACACAGCTTGCCGGGGAATTGAACGGTCTGATCAATCACCAGGCATCGGAAAGTGCCTTTGTCGGAACGATTCTGCAATATGTAGGCTATCAGACAGAAGAAGAAATCCATCACATTGAGACGGTTCTTTCCGAAGGTGCATCCATGGATGCCGGGGAGAAACGCAAGGCAAGGGCAGATTATTTTCTGAAAAACGGACAGGTCTGGCAGGCAATGCAGGAATACGAAGCGTTGGAACGGGAGATTCCATATGAAAACGGAACAGCGGGAGACCGGGAGAATCTTGCCAAGGTACATCATAACAGAGGAGTATTATTGACACAATTATTCCTTTTTGAAGAAGCGGCAGAAGAATTTATGAATTCCTATCGTATCAGCGGCAGTGAAGAGTCTTACGTGGAATATCTGTTGGCAATGAGGATGTACTGCCCGCAGGAGCAGTATCTTGCATATATTTCAGAGCATGAGGAGGCATACCGCTATTCTTTATTGGCAGAGAAACGGATTAGTAGCGTGGAAGAAAAGTGGAAGGAAAGCGAGGCTATGCAGGGACTGGAAAATTTGCGGCAGCTGAAGATACGCGAAGGAAATGTAGTCTATGACCGTGAGGCAGGTAAACTCACCGGTAAACTCAAAGAACACTATCGTAGTCTGATGCAGGGATAACAGGATGGGCTTTTTTAAGAATTTATTTTTTGGAAGAAAAAAAGAATACGAAGAACAATCCTATGATGAGGAAAATGGACAGATTGACAGTGAAGTCATCAATATGCGGGACAAAGAAGAACGTCGCCGGTATGTGGATAACTGTCTGGAACAGATTGAAGAGGCATCCAGGGAACTGGAACAGCTGACAGAGGAATACAATCTGGTCACTACTTATCTGACGGATATGGAAGAAATCGAGGCTTTGCCGGAGCAGGAGAGAGAACAGCTCAGGCAGCAGGCACAGAAGATCGTAGAACTATCCCAAAGCCGGGAAAATTATCTTTCCAGGAAAGACCGGATGCGGGAAAGTGATTATAATCGGATGCAGCGCATGGAAAATGAAGTGCAGGAGGGGTATCGCAAGCTGAAAAATGCAGAGGACTATCAGGCATTGATTCGTCAGGATCTGCAGAGACTGGATCGCGAACGGAATTCATGCCAATTCCAGCAGAAACAGTGGAGAGCCACGGTGGAAAATACCAGAGGAATGGCGATTATCTGTCTGGTGGCAGTGGCACTTTGTCTGGGAATGCTGGCAGTATTGCAATTAGGGTTCGGGATGGATACTCAGATCGGTTATCTGATCACAGCCGGGGCGGCAGCCATTGCCATCACGCTGATTTATGCGAAACATCTGGATGCAAAGGCAGAGGTAAAGAGAACCTCCAAAACGTTAAACCGATTGATTCTGCTGCAGAATAAAGTAAAAATCCGTTATATTAACAATACGAATCTATTAGAATATCTCCGGTTGAAATATGAAGTAGAACGGGCAGATGAGCTGAATGACCTCTGGAACCGGTATGTAAAGGAAAAGGAGGAGCGGGAAGCACTGGAACTGGCAGAGGATGACCTGGCATTTTATAATAAAGAGATGCTGCGGACCTTGTACCATTATCAGCTTCAGATACCGGATATCTGGCCGGGGCAGGCACTGGCACTGGTGGACAACCGGGAGATGGTGGAGATCCGTCATGGATTGATCCAACAGCGTCAATCGCTGCGTAAACGGATGGAATATAATCAGGGTCTGGCAGAGAATGCGAAACAGATTATTAAAGAAGTAGCGCATGACTATCCCCAGGATGCAGACGAGATTCTAAAGAAGGTGTCTGACAGAACTTGATTTTTAAATATGCATTTACTATACTAGGCTATGTGAGTGTTTCGCTAGAAGCGAAAGGCTACACCACATAAGGAAAGGAAAGGATAACTTACCATGCAGAAATTGGAACAGCTTTATGAAGGCAAAGCAAAAAAGGTTTACAAAACAGAGGATCCGGATGTACTCATCGTGGATTACAAAGATGACGCTACCGCATTTAACGGCATCAAAAAGGGAACAATCATGGGAAAAGGCGTTGTAAACAACCGCATGACCAACCATGTATTTAAAATCCTTGAGGAAAAAGGAGTTCCTACACATTATATCGAAGAGTTAAGTGACCGTGAGACAGCAGTAAAGAAAGTACAGATTGTTCCCCTTGAGGTAATCATCCGTAACGTGGCTGCCGGAAGCTTTTCCAAGAGACTGGGCGTTGAAGAGGGAACCCCCTTCAAAGAGCCTACCATTGAGTTTTCCTATAAAAATGATGATCTGGGCGATCCCCTTATCAACAGCTATTTTGCAGTGGCTCTCGGACTTGCCACCTGGGAAGAGATTGACACCATCAAGAAGTATGCTTTTAAAGTAAACGAAGTATTAAAAGAGTATTTCCTGCAGGCAGACATTAAACTCATTGATTTCAAGATTGAATTTGGCCGTTATCATGACCAGATCATTCTGGCAGATGAAATTTCTCCCGATACCTGCCGTCTGTGGGATGTACACACCAATGAAAAACTGGATAAAGACCGTTTCCGTCGTGATCTGGGAAATGTAGAAGAAGCTTACAACGAGGTATTTAAACGTCTCGGTCTTGCATAATAACAGATCCCCCGGTTGTATGAGGAGCATTGGAGAATGACAGAACAAAATCTGTATGAACAGACAGAACTGGATGATGCACCCAAGGAGGAATGTGGCGTCTTTGGCATGTACGATTTCGACGGACATGATGTGGCATCCACCATTTACTATGGATTATATTCTCTGCAGCACCGCGGCCAGGAAAGCTGCGGTATTGCAGTAAGTGATACCCATGGCCCGAAAGGCAGGGTTCTCAGTTCCAAGGACATGGGATTGTTAAATGAAGCATTTACACCGGAAATTTTGGAACAACTCAAAGGAGATATTGGTGTAGGTCATGTGCGCTATTCTACGGCAGGCAGCTCCACCAGAGAAAATGCACAGCCGCTGGTTTTAAATTATGTGAAAGGAACATTGGGACTTGCCCATAACGGCAATCTCATCAATGCCCCGGAACTGAGGGAGGAGCTTGCCTACACCGGTGCCATTTTCCAGACTACTATCGATTCAGAGGTCATTGCGTACCATATCGCAAGGGAACGTCTGAATTCCAAAACAGTAGAAGAAGCAGTGGGGAGAGCCATGCACAAGATTAAGGGGGCTTATTCCCTGATCGTTATGTCTCCCCGTAAATTGATTGGAGCCAGAGACCCCTTTGGATTCCGTCCGTTATGTATCGGTAAACGGGATAATGCCTACATTCTGGCAAGCGAAACCTGTGCTCTGGACACCATTGGTGCAGAGTTTGTGCGGGATGTAGAGCCGGGAGAGATTGTGACTATTTCTCCTTCCAAGGGAATCGAATCCGATAAGACCCATTGTATCCCGAAGGAGCAGCATGCCCGTTGTGTCTTTGAGTACATTTATTTCGCAAGACCTGACAGCTATATTGATGGAGTGAGTGTATACAATTCCAGAATACTGGCGGGCAAATTCCTTGCCATAGACTCTCCCGTAGAGGCAGACCTGGTGGTAGGCGTACCGGAATCCGGAAATGTAGCTGCCCTGGGATATTCCTTACAGTCTGGTATTCCCTATGGACAGGCGTTTGTAAAAAATGCCTATGTGGGAAGGACCTTCATCAAGCCGAAGCAGAAAACCCGTGAAAGCAGTGTACAGGTGAAACTGAATGCGTTGAAAGAGGCAGTGAAAGGGAAAAGAGTCATTATGATTGATGATTCTATTGTCCGTGGAACTACTTCAGACCGGATTGTGCGGATGCTCCGGGCAGCCGGTGCCAAGGAAGTACACATGCGGGTCAGCTCACCGGAATTTTTGTGGCCCTGTTACTTTGGAACGGATGTACCGGCGAGAGACCAGCTGATTGCTTATAATCGTTCCGTGGAGGAAATCCGGCAGATTATCGGTTCTGATTCCCTGGCATATCTGAAAGAGGAACGACTGGAAGAACTGACGGGAGGACTGGGCATCTGCAAAGGATGCTTTACAGGCAAGTACCCGTTGGAACCGCCCACCGAAGATATTCGTGGCGATTTTGACAAATAGAAAGGAAATTAGAATTATGCCAACTGACAGATACGTGAGTCCTTTGTCTGAGCGTTATGCCAGCAAGGAAATGCAGTACATTTTTTCACCGGATATGAAGTTTCGCACCTGGCGTAAGCTTTGGATTGCTTTGGCAGAAGTGGAGCATGAACTGGGACTGAAACAGATTACCCAGGAAATGATCGATGAACTGAAAGAGCATGCGGATGATATTAATTACGATGTGGCAAAAGCGCGGGAAAAAGAAGTGCGCCATGATGTTATGAGCCATGTGTACGCTTATGGTGTACAGTGCCCGAAAGCAAAGGGAATCATCCATCTGGGTGCAACCTCCTGCTATGTAGGAGATAATACCGATGTGATTGTGATGACTGAGGCACTGAAACTGGTGAAGAAAAAACTGGTCAATGTCATTGATGAATTAGCACGTTTTGCAGATAAATACAAGGCACAGCCTACTCTGGCATTTACCCATTTCCAGCCTGCACAGCCTACTACGGTAGGTAAGCGTGCAACCCTGTGGTTACAGGAGTTTTGCATGGATCTGGAAGATTTAAATTATGTGCTGGATAATATGAAGCTGTTAGGTTCCAAGGGAACTACCGGTACGCAGGCTTCCTTCCTGGAACTGTTTGACGGAGATCAGGAGACTATTGACAAGATTGATCCCATGATTGCGGCAAAGATGGGCTTTAAAGCATGTTTCCCGGTATCCGGGCAGACCTATAGCCGTAAGCTGGACACCAGAGTTGCCAATGTGCTGGCAGGTATCGCAGCCTCTGCCCACAAGATGAGCAATGACATCCGCCTGTTACAGCATCTGAAGGAAGTGGAAGAGCCCTTCGAGAAGAACCAGATCGGCTCCTCCGCCATGGCTTACAAGCGTAATCCCATGAGAAGTGAGCGTATTGCTTCCCTGTCCCGTTATGTGATGATTGATGCATTAAATCCCGCAATTACTTCAGCAACCCAGTGGTTTGAGCGTACCCTGGACGATTCTGCCAATAAACGTTTGTCGATTCCGGAAGGCTTCCTGGCTACCGACGGTATCCTGGATCTGTGCCTTAATGTGGTAGATGGATTGGTGGTATATCCCAAAGTAATCGAGAAACGTCTCATGAGTGAACTGCCTTTCATGGCAACAGAAAATATTATGATGGATGCAGTAAAAGCAGGTGGTGACCGCCAGGAACTCCATGAGAAGATCCGTACCCTGTCTATGGAGGCAGGACGCCAGGTAAAAGTGGAAGGTAAGGACAATAACTTACTGGAACTCATTGCCGCAGACCCTGCTTTCAACATGACTTTAGAGGACTTAAAGAAAACCATGGATCCTGCCCGCTATACCGGACGCAGTGAGATTCAGGTAGATAAGTTCCTGAAAAATGTAGTTCAACCGATTCTGGATGAGAATAAAGAATTATTGGGCATCAAAGCAGAGATTAACGTATAATATAAGAATTACTTATAACATTTATAAAAAATAATGATTTTACTTATATAATAGTTTACGCTATACTATATAAGTAAGAAGTAAAGGGCAGATACTTTTTACGGTAGCTGCCCTTTTAGTCTGTTTCGGAAAACAAGGAGGAAAATCCTCTGCTCGTCAGCAGACTCGCATTTTCCTTCGGAAAACAAGGAGGATTTAAAATGGTTAAAGCAGTAGTTGGAGCCAACTGGGGTGACGAAGGAAAAGGTAAAATCACAGATATGATGGCGGAGAAAGCGGACATTATCGTTCGTTTCCAGGGCGGTGCCAATGCAGGACATACCATCGTCAATGATTACGGTAAATTTGCACTTCATACCTTACCCAGTGGTGTTTTCTATAATCATACTACCAGCATCATCGGTAACGGTGTGGCTCTGAACATTCCGGTTTTATTTAACGAAATCAAATCCATCGTGGATCGTGGTGTGCCCATGCCGAAGATTCTGGTATCCGATCGTGCGCAGATGGTAATGCCTTACCATGTCCTGTTCGACCAGTATGAGGAAGAGCGTCTCGGTGGAAAGTCTTTCGGTTCCACCAAATCCGGTATTGCTCCTTTTTATTCTGATAAATATGCAAAAATTGGTTTCCAGGTCAGTGAGCTGTTTGACGAGGAACTGTTAAAAGAAAAGGTACAGCGCATCTGCGAGACGAAGAATGTCCTGTTAGAGCATTTGTACCATAAACCGCTCTTAGATCCCGCGGAGTTGTTAGAGACACTGCACCAGTACAAAGAGATGATTGCACCCTATGTGTGTGATGTGTCTGCATTCCTGGATAAAGCACTGAAGGAAGGAAAGACCGTTCTTTTAGAGGGGCAGCTTGGTACCTTAAAAGATCCTGACCACGGTATTTACCCTATGGTAACTTCTTCCTCCACCCTGGCAGCTTATGGTGCCATCGGAGCGGGGATTCCTCCTTATGAGATTAAGGAGATTGTAACCGTATGTAAAGCGTACTCCTCTGCAGTAGGAGCCGGTGCTTTTGTTTCTGAGATTTTCGGAGATGAGGCAGATGAGCTTCGTCGCCGTGGCGGTGATGGCGGTGAGTTTGGTGCAACGACCGGACGTCCCCGTCGTATGGGATGGTTTGACTGCGTAGCTTCCAAATATGGCTGCCGTCTCCAGGGAACCACCGATGTAGCTTTTACGGTACTGGATGTCCTGGGCTACCTGGACGAGATTCCTGTATGCGTAGGCTATGAGATTGACGGAGAAGTGACGACAGACTTCCCGGTTACCTGTAAACTGGAAAAGGCAAAACCGGTTCTGAAGAAATTACCCGGCTGGAAATGTGAAATCCGTGATATTAAGAAATACGAAGATCTTCCGGAAAACTGCAGAAAATATGTGGAATTTATCGAGGAACAGATCGGTTATCCCATTACGATGGTCAGCAACGGACCGGGACGTCAGGATATCATCTATCGTGAGAGTCCTTTGAAGAAATAAAGAAAAGAAAGCCAGGCAATGGAATATGCCTGGCTTTCTTTAGAAACATTTAATAAATGCAAGGGTTGTAACCCCTGCATTTTTATGATATATTACTATCACTCGTACCTCGTTCTAGTAATACTTCGCAGACTCATTTTAAGTTTTGCTCCGCAAAGGAGTCTGCTCACACTTGAATCACTTTCTTACGCAGTAAAACAGCAAGTGTTTTACTGCTGTATATTACTTCTTGAACTGAGAACGTTTTCTCAGTGTAGGATCCAGGATCTTCTTACGAATTCTAAGATTTTTCGGAGTGACTTCCAATAATTCATCTGTTTCAATGAAATCCAGACACTGTTCCAGACTTAAAATACGCTTCGGTACCAGGCGAAGAGCTTCGTCGGCACTGGAAGAACGGGTATTGGTCAAATGCTTGGTTTTACATACATTGACTTCAATGTCTTCTGCTTTACCGGTTTGTCCGATAACCATACCGGCATAAACCTTTTCACCGGGACCGATGAACAAGGTGCCACGCTCCTGGGCATTGAAAAGACCATAGGTGATGGATTCCCCTGCTTCAAAAGCAATCAGAGAGCCCTGTTTACGATAGGAGATGTCTCCCTTGTAAGGACCGTAGCCATCGAAGATGGTATTGATAATACCGTTACCCTTCGTGTCGGTCATGAAATCACCACGATATCCGATGAGACCTCTGGAAGGAATGGAGAACTCCAGACGGGTATAACCGCCGGAAGCCTGTCCCATGCTGCGAAGTTCGCCCTTTCTTTCACTCAGCTTCTGAATGACCACACCGGAGAATTCATCGGGAACATCAATATAAGCAAGCTCCATAGGTTCTAATTTCTTGCCATTTTCATCGGTTTTATATAAAACTTCGGCTTTACTTACTGCAAACTCATAACCCTCACGGCGCATATTCTCAATGAGGACAGATAAGTGCAACTCACCACGGCCGGATACTTTGAAGGAATCCGTATTCTCGGTTTCCTCTACACGGAGGGAAACATCGGTATTTAACTCCCGCATCAGACGATCACGAAGATGACGGCTGGTAACAAATTTTCCTTCCTGTCCTGCCAAAGGAGAATCATTGACCATGAAATGCATTGCAATGGTAGGCTCAGAAATTTTCTGGAAAGGAATGGGCTGGGGATTCTCAGGAGAGCAGAGTGTATCACCGATATGAATGTCTGCAATACCGGAGATAGCAACGATAGAACCGATGCCTGCTTCCTTCACTTCTACTTTATTCAATCCATCATACTCATAGAGCTTGCTGATTTTAACCTTTTTCATTTTGTCAGGCTCATGATGGTTTACAATCACCACATCCTGGTTGACCTTAACCACACCGTTATCGACCTTACCCACACCGATACGCCCTACATATTCGTTGTAGTCGATGGTACTGATGAGAACCTGGGTTCCTGCATCGGGATCTCCCTCAGGAGCGGGAATATAGTCCAGAATGGTGTCAAAAAGGGGAGTCATATCTTTATTTTTAACAGTCAGATTCAAGGTAGCTGTACCTGCTTTGGCAGAAGCAAAAACGAAAGGACAGTCTAACTGTTCATCGCTTGCATCCAGATCCATGAACAGTTCCAGCACTTCATCCACGACATCCTCAGGACGCGCCTCAGGACGGTCTACTTTATTGATGCAGCAGATAACCGGAAGATCAAGCTCTAAAGCTTTACGAAGAACGAATTTCGTCTGGGGCATGGGACCTTCAAAAGCATCGACTACAAGGATAACACCATTTACCATTTTTAAAACACGTTCTACTTCTCCACCGAAATCAGCATGTCCTGGGGTGTCAATGATATTGATTTTGGTACCTTTGTACATGACTGCTGTATTTTTGGATAAAATGGTGATTCCACGTTCACGTTCAATATCGTTGGAATCCATGACGCGTTCAGCGACTTCCTGATTTTCACGGAACACACCGCTTTGTTTTAATAACTCATCTACCAGGGTGGTTTTACCGTGGTCAACGTGAGCAATAATTGCAACGTTTCTTACATCTTCTCTTTTCTGAATCATACAAATACTCATGCCTTTCTTATCGGAATAATACCGCGTCTGGAAACAGACTCCCAAACTACATAAGTATAGCATCCCGGCTATAAACATACAAGTCGAAAAAATCCCCAAAATCTGCGATAAATAACAGTTCTAAAATAAAAAACTATCCATATATTAGTAATACATCACTGGAAAAATGTGTTGTCAGAAACACCAAAAAACATAGTGTCGCGAGTGCGACGGAAGGAGAGAAAAAATGACAGACAAAGTAATTGAAAACAACCAGGTGACCATCATGGGGACGATTGTAAGCGGATTCGCTTACAGCCATGAGATTTTCGGAGAGGGATTCTACGTGACCAGTGTTAAAGTGGATCGCCTGAGTGAGAGTGCAGATATCATTCCCATGATGATTTCGGAAAGACTGGTGGATGTGACCGCTGATTATACGGGTGAAAACATTATCGTAAACGGACAGTTCCGCTCTTACAATCGACATGAAGAACGGAAAAACCGTCTGGTATTATCTGTGTTTGCAAGAGAGATTGAGTTTGTAGATGAAATCGCAGAGAATGCCAGGACAAATCAGATTTTTTTAGACGGTTTTATCTGTAAGGAGCCCATCTATCGCAAAACACCATTGGGTAGAGAAATTGCAGACCTGCTTTTGGCAGTCAACCGCCCTTACGGAAAATCCGATTACATTCCCTGTATCTGTTGGGGTAGAAATGCCCGGTATGCAAGTGGCTTCGGCGTTGGCGACCGCTGTGCACTCTGGGGACGGATTCAGAGCAGGGAATACATGAAACGTCTGGATGAGGAAGAAATGGAAAAACGTATTGCCTATGAAGTATCTGTCAGCAAACTGGAGTTGATGGAAACGGTATAAAAACAGGGTATAAAAACAGGGTATAAAAACAGGGGGGGTATAAAAACAGGGATTTGCCAAAGGGGAATGAGTATGGTAGAATATAACAGGCGAAAGAGAACGGACAGTTACGATGACAACTTAGTGCAGTAACACAGTTTCGTAAACGGATTAGAAAACAAGATAAGGTAGAATATCGTATGGGCAAGGTCTTTATTTACAGTGGTGACGGACATGGAAAATCCCCAGCGGCCATCGGGCGGGCCATACAGGCGGCCAATGAGGGTAAGCACGTAGTTATTATTCAGTTTTTAAAGGGAAAGGGTCTGGGTGAGTCGGAATTTGTCAGACGCCTGGAGCCGGAAATTAAGCTGTTCCGTTTTGAAAAGTCCGACGAGAATTTTGAAGAACTTTCTGAGGAGAGAAAAGCGGATGAAATCCGTAATATTCGTAATGGAGTAAATTTTGCCAGAAAAGTACTTTGTACGGGAGAGTGTAATCTGCTGATCCTGGACGAAGTCCTAGGCTTGGTAGAAAAAGAGATTATTTCCGTGGAAGACTTAAAGAGTCTGTTGGAATGCCGACCGGATGATGTGGATGTCATTCTGACAGGCATTGCCTTAAATGACGATGTATGTCTGTTGGCAGATGAGATTTCCCGGATTGAAACATTAAAATTTAAAACATGGTAAGAAGACAGACGGGAAGCAATAAAGAAGCTTCCCGTTTGAAATTATACGGGTTCGCGGAAAAGGAAAACTGATAGAAAAGTTGAGGTACGGCTATGAATGATTGGACAGAATTTGCAATGCGTATTCAAAGTATTGCGCAGGCGGGACTGGCTTATGGTGAAAATGCGTATGACAGGGAACGATATGAGGAATTACGAAAAATTGCGGCGGAAATGATTATACGACAGACGGAACTTCCGTTGGAAAAAGTGAAAAACTTCTTTTGTAATGAGACCGGATATCAGACTCCGAAGGTTGATACCAGAGCTGCAGTTTTCCGGAATGGAAAAATTCTTCTGGTCCATGAGAAAAACGGAACCTGGTCACTTCCCGGTGGCTGGTGTGATGTGAACCAGTCAGTGGCTTCCAATGTGCAGAAGGAAACGTTGGAGGAGGCAGGACTTACCGTGACGCCGGAGAAGCTGATTGCTGTTCAGGACTGGAGAAAGCATAACCGCTGCAATCTACCTTACGGAGTGGTGAAAATCTTTGTGCAGTGCAGCGTGGAAGGAGGCTCTTTCCGGGAAAATATTGAGACGACAGAAACCCGGTATTTCGCAGAGGATGAACTGCCGGAAAATCTTGCAGTGGAGAAAGTAACAGCGGAACAAATCCGATTATGCTTTGCTGCTTACCGCAGTCAGAACTGGCAGACCTCCTTTGATTGACCATAATACCTATTCCATAGGTTTTAATAACTTAAAATAACTGCGCCGTGTTTCCAGAACTCCGAGCTTTACTAGCTTGCCGATTTCTGCGGACATGGCGCTTCTTTCTACACCGAGATAATCAGCGAGTTCCTGCCGGTTGAAGGAAATGGTAAATTCGTTGGATTTTTTTAGCTTTGCCTGGTCATTCAAATAGGCAAGCAGTTTTTCTCCTGTGGTTTTGCGGGAAGTGTATTTTAATTTTTGATTCAGCGTAATGTTTTTTCCGGCCACAATTCCCAACAGGTTTTTGATAAGGATATGGTGGAACTGGCAGCCACCATCGCAGGCGTGGAACAGAATGTTGCTGTTTAAATACATGACGGTGCAATCCTCTGCGGCAACAATATCTACCGGAAGACAAGGAGTGCCGGCACAGGCAAAGGCTTCTGCAAAAAGAGAACCGGCTGTAATGGATGCAGTGATATTACGGTTTCCATAGTAATCATCCTGTACAATGTGAACTTTTCCCAGAAGAATTAAGCCGATGAAGTCCACCGGATCACCAGAGAATTTTATATATTCTTCCTTATGATAGCTTTTCAGAGTCGCCTGCAGGCGGTTCAGCATAACCGGAATATCTGTGGGATGAATATCGTGAAATAGAGGATTACGCTGTAAAAGCAGACCATATTTTTCAAAAATTTCCTGCATTATAGTTCATACTCCTTCATTTTTTGCTTGTTTTGTTGGAAAACCAACATACTTTACGAAGCGATTCTAGTATAATCCATTCAGAAAGTCAAGAAAACAAGGAGGAAAATCCGCTGCTCGTCAAAGGACTCGCATTTTCCTTCGGAAAACAAGGAGGAAAATCCGCTGCTCGTCAAAGGACTCGCATTTTCCTTCAGAAAACAAGGAGGATTTATGGTAAGAAAAATTATTCATATTGATGAAGATAAATGTAACGGATGCGGAATCTGTGCTACTGCCTGTCATGAAGGTGCCATTGAAATCATAGATGGAAAGGCAAAGCTGGTAAGGGAACATTTCTGTGATGGTTTCGGCGACTGTCTTCCCGGCTGCCCTACCGGAGCCATCACTTTTGAGGAAAGAGAAGCACCGGCGTACGATGAGGAAGCAGTCATGAAGGCCAAACAGGAGAAAATACAGAAGGAAGGCATGAAAATTCCCCATGCCGGATGTCCCGGAAGCATGATGCGTCAGATGAATCGCAGTGAAGCACCGCAGACCAACATTCCGGTGGCAATGACTTCCCAGCTTGCCAACTGGCCGGTACAGATTAAGCTGGCACCTGTCCAGGCACCTTATTTTGCGGGAGCAAAACTCCTGATTGCTGCAGATTGTACGGCTTATGCTTATGCGAATTTTCATAAGGAGTTTATCAAGGGAAAAGTAGCGCTGATTGGTTGTCCTAAGCTGGACAGTGTGGATTATAGTGAAAAACTTACCGAAATTATTAAAAATAATGAAATTCAGTCGGTAACAATCGTCCGTATGGAAGTTCCCTGCTGTGGTGGGCTGGAGATGGCTGCAAAAAAAGCATTACAGGAAAGTGGCAAATTTATTCCATGGAATGTGGCAACCATATCTATAGATGGAAACATCTTAGATTAAAGAATAACAAACCAATAAAAAGGGAGAACGAAACGATGTACAAGAACATTAACAAACAGGAAAAATTGGAATTAAAAAATGTAGTGGAGTATCAGGAAGGACAGGTTGTAAGCAAAACTCTGGTACAGAATGATTATGTGAGCATGACCATTTTTGCTTTTGATAAAGGGGAGGAGATTTCTACCCATGCAGCAGGCGGTGATGCCATGGTAACAGTTTTAGAAGGAAAAGGTAAATTCACGGTCGGAGGAGAAGTGTTCTTCCTGGAGGCAGGAGAGACTCTTATCATGCCGAAGGATATCCCTCATGCCGTTTACGGAGAAGAAAAGTTTAAAATGCAGTTAGTGGTATCCTACTAAATCCCATTACAATGTAACATCCAGTTCAACAGGGCAGTGGTCCGAACCGAGAATATCGGTGAGGATTGCTGCCTTTACTATTGTCTGAAAGCATTCTATTTCGTATAATAATGATAGAAACTTACATCCGATGAAATAATAATAGGGTACGAAAACTGCTTCGCCCTGCTGTTAGAACGAAATTTTATAGAAAGCAGGGAAAGAAGGATGAAATGAGCAATACCAGTACACCCTATGATGATGCCCAGCGGACGCTGAGCGTGGACTGCCCCAGTTTACTGATTCCATTGGTAAACGAGGCTTTCCGGACAAACTACCCGTTGGATGCGGATCGTCACACCGGGCGGAGAGGTAGCCTATGAGATCCCGGTGGTAAAGGTGCAGGATTACGATCTGGAAGAAATTTTTGATAAGAAACTGTTGTTTTTACTGCCGTATTATTTTCTGCGATATCAGATGGAACAGCTGGAAAACAACGCAAATGCCAGGAAAGCACTACGTCAGACCTACCAGGATATCTTTCAAAGACTGAGTTTATTGGAACAAGGTGGAGAAATTACGGAATTTACCAGACAGTCCTTGAAAGCAATGATCGATAAGGTAGCCATGTTTCGTGCCAACCGATATGAGAAAGTGAAGGAAGAGGTGAAAGAGATTATGGGTGGAAAAATCTTAGATTATGAAGCAAAGGACATACGGAATAAAGGAATCCAGATGGGAATTACTATCGGAAAAGAGGCCGGTAAACAGGAAGGTAAGCAGGAGGGAGAAGAAATAGCATTAAAATTGATTCAACTGCTTATGAAACAAGGGCGCATTGAAGATATTACCCGTGCCTCTACCGATCCCGAAGCACGCCAAGAGCTTTATAAGGAATTTCATCTGATTTGAGTATGAAGCTTTTGCGATATCTTATAATAGGAAAAGCATATGATTTTTGTAAACAGGTATCAAATAGTCAGGCGTATAGACTGACGGAAAGCCCCAGAATCTATAAGACCTGGGGCCTAAGTCTGAAATAGGTGAAAGGATGTTCACCTGTCAAGAAAGTGCAATATCTAACTCAACAGGGCAGTGGTCCGAACCGAGAATGGCG
>OGJJ01001768.1_pt1 | contig 15430 bp, 11 predicted proteins | sample 1572081 | NCBI WGS metagenome assembly OGJJ01 (sample SAMEA2582122, study PRJEB24529) | metagenome | biome: Human gut stool | place: China | collected 2011
ATCTCACCTTATTTATAGTTTTATGTTAAAAAAATGGTTTCTTACTAAAAATGTCTTTCTGTCAGTTAAACCTTTCAGTGCATTAAAAGACAGCCTCAGAGACGGCTATACTTCCCGTCATTTGGTAAAAGATATTATTGCCGGATTAACTGTCGGTATTATTGCTATCCCGCTTTCCATGGCACTTGCCATTGCCAGTGGCGTACCACCGCAGCACGGTTTATACACCGCCATTGTTGCGGGGATTATCATCGCGTTAACGGGTGGTTCACGCTTTAATATTTCTGGTCCAACAGCGGCCTTTGTGGTGATTTTATACCCTGTTACCCAACAGTTCGGTTTAAGCGGTCTGCTTATGGCCACTTTGCTTTCCGGTGTCATTTTGGTGCTTATGGCGTTGTTCCGTTTGGGGCGACTTATTGAATATATTCCGCTACCCGTCACGCTCGGCTTTACATCGGGTATCGGCATCGTTATTGCTACCTTACAAATTAAAGATTTCCTTGGCTTGAGTATTGAAAAGATGCCGTCTCATTATCTTGAAAAAGTGCAAGTAATTTTGACCGCACTTCCAAGCATCAATTGGGCGGATACTATTGTTGGTGTTATTACCCTCATTGTTTTAACGCAATGGCATAAGCTACGTCTGCCCATTCCCGGTCATTTGCCGGCAGTGATCATCGCAACATTGTTATCTTTATTGCTGACACACTTCGGTTATTCTGTCGCGACCATCGGTACCGAATTTCAATACACACTTTCTGACGGTACGACTGGCTACGGTATTCCGAGTGTCTTGCCTGAATTTTCCTTGCCATGGAATATTCCTGATCCACAAGGCAATCTGATTAACTGGAATTTCGACACCATTCAACGCCTATTGCCGGCTGCTTTTTCCATGGCGGTTTTGGGCGCGATCGAATCTTTATTATGTGCAGTTATTTTAGACAATATCACCGACACCAAGCACCATTCCAATAACGAATTATTAGCGCAAGGCCTTGGTAACATTGCCTCTCCGTTTTTTGGCGGTATCACTGCCACCGCTGCCATCGCGCGTTCTGCAGTAAATGTTAAATCCGGTGGTGTATCACCGATTTCAAGTGTCGTGCACGCCTTACTAGTGCTTTTTGCCTTATTGTTTTTTGCTCCGGCACTGTCTTATTTGCCGTTATCTTCTATGTCTGCACTCTTGCTGGTCGTGGCTTGGCATATGGCGGATTTACCACAAATTATTCAGCTTACCCGTCGTTCCGGACGTAACGAAATTGCCGTATTACTGGTTTGTTTAATCCTTACTGTGTTATTTGACATGGTGATTGCTATTTCTGTGGGTGTGTTATTGGCTAGTTTGCTGTTTATCCGCACCATCGCCGAAATGACCAAATCCATCAATATCGCTGTGCCGGAAGATTTGGATGATGTGTTAATTTATCGTATTAGCGGACCGCTCTTTTTCGCTGCGGCAGATAATCTCTTCGCCGACTTGCACGATAAAACCGTCCACACCGATCACGAAATCAAACACATTGTTTTACAATGCGACGCCGTGACCGTGCTTGACACAGGGGGCATTCATGCACTTACCCGCTTCGTACAACATATGCTGCCTCATCAACAACTTTATATGTGTAACATGCAGTTCCAGCCACTACGAACTATCGTTAAATCCGGTTCACTGCCTGAAATCAAAAAAATTACTTTCACCTCTGATTTAACCGAAGCATTGAATAAAATTCGGGAATTTGAGGGGATTGAGACGAAATAATTCATTTGTGATATTAACAGGTTAAAAGGAGAAACTATGCTGAATCTAACGACAATCACAACACAACTTCATCAACTCAAAGTCGTTCCTGTTATCGCGTTGGATCATGCTGAGGATATTTTACCGTTGGCAGATACGCTGGTACAAAATGGATTGCCGGTAGCGGAGATTACTTTTCGTTCTCCGGCGGCTGAAGAGGCGATTCGGTTGTTGCGCCAAAAGCGACCTGATTTTCTGATTGCGGCGGGTACGGTTTTAACCTCAGAACAGGTTTTTCAAGCGAAAAATGCCGGTGCGGATTTTGTCGTGACGCCGGGGTTTAACCCTAAAATTGTGCAATTATGCCAAGATTTAGGTTTACCGATTATACCGGGCGCGAATAATCCGATGGCTATTGAAGCAGCGTTAGAGCTAGGCATTGAAACTGTGAAATTCTTTCCGGCGGAAGCCTCTGGTGGTGTGAAAATGATTAAAGCGTTATTAGGCCCTTACACGCAATTGAAAATCATGCCAACGGGTGGGATTGGGTTGCAAAATATTCAAGATTATTTAGCCATTCCAAATGTGGTAGCTTGTGGTGGTTCTTGGTTTGTCGAGAAAAAACTGATTAATGACAAAAACTGGTCGGAAATCGATCGATTAACGAAAGAAGTGGTAGAACTGGTTAAGTAGGTTTTGAATATAAAAGTGCGGTCAAAAAAAGCAGTGTTTTTTGACCGCACTTTTCAATGGAAGATTAGTGGTGGTGTGCACCGGCTAACACTTTCTCAAAGCGTTCGTTAGCAAAATCCCAGTTCAGCACGTTCCAGAATTCTTTAATATAGTCCGGACGGCGGTTTTGGAATTTTAAGTAATAAGCGTGTTCCCAAACGTCTAAACCGAAGATTGGGGTTCCGGAACAACCGGCAAATTCTTTGCCCATAATTGGGTTGTCTTGGTTGGCAGTAGAGGCTACGTAGAGTTTTCCGTTTTCTAATACTAACCATGCCCAACCTGAGCCGAAACGGGTAGCCGCGGCTTTTTCAAATTCCGCTTTGAAGTTTTCAACGGAACCAAAATCACGCACGATAGCGTCTTTCAATGGACCTTGTAAGGTTGTACCTTTTTTCAGACTTTTCCAGAATAAGCTGTGGTTTAAGTGACCGCCTGCATTGTTGCGTAACGCCGGGCGTTTTTCAGGTGCAACTTCATGTAAGTGCGCCAATAATTTACCCGGGCAACCGCCGGCAAGCTCTTGTAATTCTGGGGAGTTTTCTAACACAGCGTTCGCGTTGTTAACATAGGCTTGGTGATGTTTAGTATGGTGGATTTCCATGGTTTGCGCATCGAAATGAGGTTCTAATGCGTCATAGGCGTAGCCTAATTCAGGTAAAGTGTAAGCCATAATTTTTTCCTTTTGTTAGAGTAGATTCATGTTTAAAAAACGACCCGAATCATAGCATAAAAATTGATTAAGATCATTAAATGCTAGGGTTGGCGCATAAAAAAGAAGATGGCAACTAGCCATCTTCTTTATTTTTTGTTAGGCACATTATTGTGCTTTTACCGCAGCAATTGCCACCATATTAATAATACGGCGAACAGAAGCGACTGACGTTAAAATATGCGCTGATTTTTTCAAGCCCATTAAAATTGGGCCGACGGTGATTGGCGTTGCGGTGCCTTGTAATAGATTTAAGCTGATACGCGCAGCTTCCATATTTGGCATCACCAACACGTTTGCTGCGCCTTTTAATGGGCTGTCAGGCATAACGTCATCGCGTAAGCGTTGGGATAAGGCAACATCACAGTGCATTTCGCCATCAATGGAGAGTTCCGGTGCTTTTTCTTTCACTAAGGTTAAAACGTTGCGCATTTTGACCGCACTTGGGCTGTTGTTACTGCCATAGTTTGAGTGTGAAATTAACGCAATTTGCGGTTCAATACCAAATAGGCTGACTTCTTTCGCCGTCATTAGCGTAATTTCCGCTAATTCTTCCGCTGTCGGATCATTGTTCACGAAGGTATCGGCAAGGAATAGGTTGCCGGCCGGTAGCACTAAGCCGTTAACGGTGGCGGCAGTATGTACTCCCTCTTGCAAGCCAATCACGTTTTTCAGGGTTTTTAAGTGGCCGGCGTAGTGTCCTACTAAACCACACAACATGGCGTCGGCGTGACCTAAATGCAACAACACGGCACCGATAGCCGTTGGGTTGTTAAACATTTCGCGTTTGGCAATATCAGGCGTTACGCCCGCGCGTTTAAGCATGTCGTAGTAAGTTTTGCAACATTCTTGGTAACGGGGATCGTTTTCGATGTTAATTAACTCGAAATCACGGCCTTCTTTAATGTGTAATCCTAGTTTTTTAATGCGCTGTTCAATTACGCTTGGGCGACCGAGTAAAATCGGATAAGCAATGCCTAAGGTCGAGATTTCTTGAACAGCGTGTAAAATTCGGGTTTCTTCTCCATCGGTTAATAGCACGCGTTTTTTATCTTGTTTGGCTTGTGCAAACACCGGTTTCATAAACAAGTTAGTTTTATATACGAACTGGGTGAGTTGCTCGATATAAGCATCAAAATCTTCGATCGGACGGGTTGCTACGCCGGAATCCATCGCCGCTTTTGCAACGGCAGGGGCGATACGCACAATCAAACGCGGATCGAATGGTTTTGGAATAATGTATTCCGGGCCGAAAGACAATTCGCTATCACCGTAAGCGGAGGTTACCACATCGCTTTGCTCTGCCAAGGCTAAATCGGCAATGGCGCGCACCGCGGCAAGTTTCATTTCTTCGTTAATGGTGGTGGCGCTGACATCCAATGCACCACGGAAAATGAACGGGAAGCAAAGTACGTTGTTGACTTGGTTTGGGTAGTCGGAGCGACCGGTACATACAATGGCATCCGGACGGGCTTCTTTTGCCAATGGCGGTAAGATTTCCGGTTCAGGATTGGCGAGTGCCAAAATTAACGGATGTGCTGCCATGGTTTTAACCATGTCTTGCGTTAACGTGCCGGCAGCAGAACAACCTAAGAAAATATCCGCGTTCGGAATGACTTCCGCTAACGTACGCTTGCCGTTATCGTCGATCGCATACAGTTTTTTGGTTTCATCCATGCGATCATCACGATTTTTGTAGATCACACCTTTTGAATCACATACGGTAATATTTTCCCGTTTCATGCCAAGGGAAACCAATAAATTCAAGCAAGCGATAGAAGCCGCACCGGCACCGGAGGCAACGAGTTTCACGTTTTCAATTTTTTTATCAACAATGCGTAAGCCGTTTAGCACCGCTGCGGCAGAAATAATCGCTGTGCCGTGTTGGTCATCGTGGAAGACCGGAATTTTCATTCTTTCGCGTAATTTTTGTTCAATGTAAAAACATTCCGGTGCTTTGATATCTTCTAAGTTAATCCCGCCGAAAGTCGGTTCCAATGAGGCGATAATTTCCACTAATTTGTCAGGATCATGTTCATTAATTTCAATATCGAATACGTTTACGCCGGCGAATTTCTTAAATAAAACGCCTTTTCCTTCCATGACCGGTTTTCCGGCAAGCGCACCGATATTCCCTAAACCAAGCACCGCCGTACCGTTAGAAATTACCGCAACTAAATTACCGCGAGAGGTATATTTATAGGAGTCGGCCGGGTCTGCCTGAATGGCTAAACATGGCGCCGCAACACCCGGCGAGTAAGCCAAGGCTAAATCGCGTTGCGTGGCAAGCGATTTGGTTGGGGTAACTTCAATTTTTCCCGGAATCGGAAATTCGTGGAAATCGAGAGCTGCTTTTTTAAGTTGTTCATCCATAAAAATATCCTCTTTTGAATAACTAAATTGAGAAAAGTGGCGAGCATTATAATTAAAATTAAAAAGAATTCTGTGACACTTCACACATTATTAACATTTTTTTGTGATAAATGGAGCGATGATCCCGAGGTAAGATTATTTGATTAAAGGCTAAATTTAGATTGTAAACTTAGCCTTCGGATACGTGACTAAGACCGCATGATTGCACTTAAAGGGCATAAAGTGCGGTCATGTTTTACATTATTTTAGAACTTTCCAACTTCTGAAGCCGTAAATTGCGATAACGGCGAAGCAGATTAACGGTAGGATAAATGAGAAGTTGACAGCCGGTAATCCCATTACTTGACCTTGGTCGATGATCATACCTTGCAACGGAGGCATTAACGCACCGCCCACAATTGCCATCACTAAACCGGCGGCACCTAAGGTGGATTCTTCTTTTAAGCCGTAGAGTGCAATACCGTAAATGGTCGGGAACATAAGTGACATAAAGCCGGAGGTTAAGATTAAGCAGTACAAGCCCCACACACCGTCAATGAAAATTACACCGAGGATGCTGAAGAAACCGCCGATAGCGAACAACATGAGCATGAATTCGGCTTTCAAATATTTCATTAAGCTTGTGCTGATGAAACGGCTGGTAATAAAAATCCCCATGGCGATGATGTTGAAGTTTTGCCCTTCTGCTTTGGTGAAGCCTAAACGTTCCGCATATTGCACGATAAATGTCCAACACATAATTTGTACGCCAACATAGAATACTTGAGCAATCACACCTTCACGATATTTCGGTTTCTTAATTAAGCGGCCTACGGCTTCTTTAAAGGAAAGTTTTGTGTCGCTTTCTTCCACTTTCACTGCCGGCATTTTATATAAGGCGATGATGACGAATACGGCAACTACCACAAAACCAAGCGCAACATAAGGATCCCGAATTTCCGCTAAATCGTGGGTGCGAATGCCCATTTTTTCCGTTTCGGACAAAGTGTGGAAAATTAAGTTACCGGCGGCATCCCGTTTATCGGATTCCAAATTGGTTAAGACTAATTGAGACGCTACGAACATCCCAGTAATAGAGCCAAGCGGGTTAAAGGATTGGGCTAAGTTCAAACGGCGGGTGGCAGTTTGCGGATCGCCCATGGCTAAAATGTAAGGGTTTGCTGTGGTTTCAAGAAATGCCAAGCCAAAAGTCAAAATATAAAGAGAAATTAAGAAGAAATGAAACTCTTCATATTTAGCGGCCGGCCAAAATAAGAACGCCCCCACCGCATAAAGCGCTAAACCTAGAAGAATTCCCGCTTTGTAACTATAACGACTGGCAAATAACGCTGCCGGAATCGCCATGGTTCCATAACCGCCATAAAAAGCAAATTGTACTAAAGCGGCTTCAGATGCCGGAATTTCCATTACTGTTTGGAACACAGCAACCATCGGGTTAGTAATATCATTGGCAAAGCCCCATAACGCAAATAAGGTCGTAATAAGAATGAAGGGCACAAGATATTTTTTTTCTAAAACTTTAGCGCTCATAATCTTTTCCTTGTTTAAATGAGTGATGAATCTGTTTTTGGGCTATTCTTCAATGCGTAGCCCATAAGTGTGGAATTTTCCTAAAACCACTTTCATTTGTTCCTTACTTAATAATGGAATTTCCAAGCCTGTCGCCAGTAATTTCAAATACCAAGATGCCAATACTTCAACTTCTTGCGCTAACCACAAGGCTTTGTCCAGGTTTTCACCACAAGCGATCAAACCGTGATGAGAAAGTAAAATCGCTTTGCTTTCTTTAATGCCTTCGCCCACATAGGACGCTAATTCGTGAGTACCGAACGTTGCATAAGGCACACAAGGGATATGATCGGTGCCGCCAACCGCGACCATGTAATGAATGGCCGGAATCGGTTTCTCCAAAATAGAAAGCCCTGCGCAGTTTATAGAATGGTTATGTACTACCGCATTGGCTTCAGGGCGTGCTTGATAAACGGCTAAATGGAACTGCCATTCGCTAGACGGCAGTTTGTTTTCTTCGTGTTTACCTTTGCCGTCTACATACACAATGTTTTCCGGTTTCATTAAATGGTATGGCATTCCTGTCGGGGTGATGAGCATGCCGTCTTTGTAACGTACACTGACATTTCCCGCCGTACCTTGGTTTAACCCCAATCGGGTCATTTCAAGACAAGTATCAATAATTTTTTGTGCTAGTTCTTTTCTGTTCATTTTTTAGTACCTCTAAGCTGTTATAGAACGGGAGTAACCCCTTTTTTAATAATAATGTTGCCGTATTTAGCCGTTTCACCGCTGATTACGACTGCATACGCCTGTTTGGCGCGTTCGTAAAAGGCAAAGCGTTCAATACGTTCCAAATTAGGTGTAAAACCGACCGCACTTTTAATCGCGTCCAAGTAATTTGCTTCAACGCTAGGGTCAAGACTATCGCCCGGAACGGCCTGCATCATAATCAGCGGCGCATCCACATAAGCATCAAACTCAAATAACGGCGCAATGCCTTTAAGTAGCGTAGCGACGGTGATGCCATCAGCGCGAATCACGTTTGAATGTAACGAATGCGCCGGGAAATGAGCATCTGATAGTACGATTTCATCACCATGCCCCATTTCGGCAAGGGTTTTGAGTAACTCCGGGGAGATGGCCGGATGAATTCCTTTTAGCATGTTGTAACCTCTTTCATGAATGATTTGCTTCTTGTTGTTCTCGGGCAATACAGATTTTTTCGTATGCTTTGAAGAATGGGTAATAGATAAAGACATCTAATATGATTAAAGCGGTACTTAGTATCGGCGCCCAAATGTCACCGCCTGAAACCAAATACGCACCAATTGGCGCCGGTGTTGTCCATGGTGCCATGAGGTAGATTCGGTGGATTAAATCGAAATCTAGGATCAAATAAGCAATAACGGCATTGGCAATCGGAGCAAAAATCAACGGAATGAAGAATGTCGGATTAACTACCATCGGAACGCCGTAAACGATAGGTTCGCCAATGGAAAATACAGATGGAAGCAAGCCGATTTTGCCTATAGAGCGTAAATGTACGGATTTGCTACGAACCAACAGAATTGCTAGAGCAATAACGCCGCCGGAAGCACCGTGTACCACATAGAAATCCCAAAATGAGTTGGTGATGATATAAGGCAACGGTTGTCCTGCTTGTAAAGCCTCGAGGTTTGCTGCCATATTTTGTAACAGAAACGGTGTCCAGAGTTGCATTAAAACCAGTGAACCATTGATACCTAAAAACCAAAGCAAATGGGTGGCAAAAACAAACAGAACGATAGCACCTAAAGAATCACTAACTTTAATTAGCGGAGCCATAAAGTCCATGATTAATTGCGGAATAATAGTTCCGGTAGCATGTTCCACATATAAGGCAAATGGGAAGATAGTCAGTAACATTGCCAGAATTGGAATAACAATATTAAGCGATTCGGCAACAGCAGTCGGAACCTCTTTAGGCAGGCGGATACAGATATTGAATTTTTCCAGTAAACGGGTGACTTCTACGGAATAAATAGCAACGAAAATTGCAGTGAATAATCCGGTTCCGCCAAAGAATTTCACATCTATCATGCCATCTTTAATCGGCATAGAAACCAGCAAGAACGTCATGACGGACAGAAATGCCGCCGGTAAAGGTTCTCGTTTATAGGCTTTGGCGAGGTTGTAGGCAATACTGGCAGAGGTTAATAACGAAATAATGTTGAACGACATTTGGAAGAATCGCCAACCGTAATCGCTTGCCCAATTGGCAAATTTCCACCAAGCGATACCGAAACTGTTTGTTGTATTCTGATCAAATGGCGGAATCAACAGAATCATAATGAAACTACCGACGACTAAAAACGGTAATACCACAATAAATCCGTCCCGAATGGCGGCAATGTGCGGTTGATTTTCCAGACGTTTTGCAAACGGAACCAAGTGTGCATTCATGTAGTCGATGACTTTTTGATTGAAAGAATGACTCATACTTTTCTCCTATTCACCGTTAACCGCTTTAAAACAAAGCACTTGCCAATCGTCCTTGTAATTTTCAAGGTTAATTTTGACGTGATCCTGTTCAATGTGTTGTGAGAACTTCACTTCGGGATTTAAACAATGCACTTGGACAGTACAAGGCAATTCAAATGTCTGATTACCTGCACTAAGCCCGTCAACGAAACAATAACGATCTTGACCCTTGCAAGTGAAATGGAAAGAGAGATTTTCTAGTTGATAAGATTCACATCGACTGCATCGTGTGTCATAAATTCCTTCGCCGTTAATGGCTAACCATTGCCCTAATCCTTTTAAGCGACTAATTTGGCCTTCCGGTATAGTGCCGTCAGCTTTTGGTCCCACATTGAGCAATAAGTTGCCGTTATTGGCGACTACTTCAACCAACAATGAAATCAGTTTTTTTACAGAAATTAAACTGTCATCGGTTTCATTTTGGTTATAGCCGAAAGAAAGTCCTAAACCACGGCACATTTCCCATTTTTTGTTACGAGAGGCTTCACCCTGTTTGTATTCTTTGTGTGCGAAATCTCCCCATAAATCGTTCCAACGGTTATCTACAACAGCGTCCTCTACTTGGTTGTAGTAGTAAGCAAATAAACTCGGCAACATGTGCTCACCTTGCTTCGGCCAGCCAATATCATTCCAAAGTACAGAAGGTTTATATCGATCAATTAATTCTTTGCAATGGTTGTAGGCGTAATCTGCGTAAGCATAGGTTGGGCAGGCATTAGACATATTTTGGCTTTCAGTGAAAATTGGTGCGGAAGAGAAAGTCCAGTCAATAACGCCGGAATAATAGGCACCCATTTTTAATCCTTCCGCTCTGACGGATTCTGTCAATTCGCCCATAATGTCCCGTTTCGGTCCATAATTCAGGCAATGATAGTCGGTATATTGGCTTGGAAATAAACAGAAACCATCGTGGTGTTTCGTAGTTAAAACCACATATTTTGCCCCTACTTCACGGAACAACTTTGCCCATTCGGTAGGTTGCCATTTCTCTGCTTTCCACATTGGTAGAAAATCACGATATGCAAAATCTTTGCCATAGGTTTTGAGATGGTGCTCGTAGGTTGGTCCGCGTTTTACATTAATGGAATTAAAGTACCATTCGGCATACGGATTATTGCAGAACCATTGTTCATCAACATCGACTTCACCTAGTTCCCAGGTTAACGGCGCATAAGCCGGAACGGAGTAAATTCCCCAATGAATAAAAATACCGAATTTATAATCATCATACCAATCCGGTAAACGATGGGTTTTTACGGAATCCCAAGTTGCTGAATAATAGTGCTGCATAGATGTACCTCATTTGTTTATCAAGTGAAAATCTGTGTGTGCGACTTACTGTTTTAACAAAATGTAATTATGCTGACGGATAAATCCGCTTTCTATTTGGTTGCATTGCTTTCTGTGCCTGTTCCGGGGTTGGGTATATCCCGATGCCCGCGAAGGTGAACATTGCCGCACCGAGCACAGTGCTTTCCGCGACATCCACGACATCAATCGGTAAACCTAAAACATCGGCGCGAATTTGGTTCCAGAGTGGGTTTTTCGAGCCGCCACCGACGCAAAGCAAGCTTTCCGCTTTGAAGTGGCTGACTTGTTGTAAGACGTCCAAGCCCTGTTTGAGTTGGTTTGCCATGTAATAAAGCGCGGCACGGTAGATTTCGCCACGGGTGGAGAACATGGAAAGTCCGCTGATATTGCCTTGTCCGAGTTGGCTAAAAACACCCTGAAAATTGACCGCACTTTGCGTGCCTTTTTCAGCGGCGGCGGAGCCTTCGGCGATCATGGTCTGGTAATATTGGTTGGTGCCATGTACATCGGCGAACAACAATTTACCGAGCCACTCCATAATGCCTGAGCCGACCCATTGTACGGCGGGGTTAAAACAATTCGGTTGTGCGTCAAATTCGGTGGTTAAGCCTTGCGGCACAAAATCAAATTGTGGTTCGGCGTGTTCCGTGCGGGCCATTAAGATTTCCCACGTGCCGGAACTAAGCACCGGTTGATTCAATCCCGCGCCGGAACCGAATACGGCAAATTGGGTGTCGTGCCCGCAGGAAATCACGGGAATACGATTTAAGCCCCAATGGTCGGCGAGTGCGCCGGTTAATTCCCCCACCTTTTCACCGGCGTTACGCAACGGCGGGAAGTGGTTTTGGCTTAAACCGAGCAGTTTTAAAATATCTTCGTCCCAATTGCCTGTAGCGAGATTGGTCATCATGGATGTACCCGCCATGGTGCGGTCGGTGGTAAATTTGCCGGTTAAACGTTGGGTCAGCATGGAGGAAATGAACACGAATTTATCCATTTTTTGGAAAATATCCGGTTTGTTTTCTTTCAACCAAAGCAGTTTGAATAAGGTATTGAAGCTGTACTGTCCGATGCCGTTACGTTGATAAAGGGCTTTTATGTCTAGCAACTGAGGAAGGTTTTCCATCACCGGCACCGTGCGCGGGCATTTCCACGAAATAATCGGATAAAGTTGTTGCCCGTTTTGATCAAATGGTGCGCCGTCCACGCCGAACGTAGTGACGGAAATGCCTACGATCTCTTTTAAATCAACCTGTTGTTGCTTTAATTGAGCGATCGTATTATCCGCACACACCGTCAATTTTTGCCAAATTTCTTCAAAATCCCAAATATGATAATCAGGTGATTCGCTACCCTGTTGGGTATTGTTGGCAAGGTGATGGGACGCCACGATTTTGCCTTTGTCATTCATGGCGATGGTGCGTAAATTGGTCGCGCCGCAATCAAAAATCAGTACGATAGACATAAAAGTTCTCCTAAGTGCGGTCAAAAATTCATTTGTTTTTCAACCGCACTTTTGTTTGAATTTTTATGGGATGATGGCACGCACCGAGGTGCGCGCCGGCCATAGGTTTATTTATAAAGCGGTCCGAAGTTTTTGCAGGCGCGGTAGTCCTGACCTTCTTTGTCTTGACCGAAACCGTTCCAAGAGCTTGGGCGGAACACGTCGGCGTCTTCAACGTTGTGCATACAAACCGGAATGCGCAACATGGAAGCCAACGTGATGAGGTCGGCGCCAATGTGGCCGTAAGTGGCAACGCAGTGGTTAGCGCCCCAGTTCGCCATCACGGAATATACATCGGTAAAAGCACCTTTACCTGTCAAGCGAGGCACAAACCAAGTCGTCGGCCAGGTTTCGTTGGTACGATGGTCAAGCGCATCATTGACTTCTTTCGGTAAATCAATGGACCAACCTTCGGCAATTTGTAGTACAGGGCCTAAGCCTTTGATGAGGTTAATGCGGTGCATGGTGAACGGCATACCGCCTTTGGTTAAGAATTGAGAGGATAAACCGCCCCCACGGAAGTATTCGTGTACCGCAGGACACCAACGAGTATGTTCCAAACAACGTTTGCCGTCTTCTTCCGTGACTTCCCATGCCGGTTTGATGGTTGGGTTGCCATTGGCATCTTTATGTTGACCTGTACCGTCAAGAGCAGCGGAACCGGAGTTAATTAAATGCAGGAAGCCTTGTTCCGGACGGAAACCGGTAACGCGTTCTACCGAATCCGGGCTCCAGTAAGTCCGCACGTCGGCAAAGATTTGAGCCTGACCGGTGAGCTGATTACCAAGCAACATACAAACCGCGTTCAAACTGTCGTTTTCGGTCGCAAGAATGTATGGCGGGCGTACGCCGTTCCAGTCGTAAGTGGAATTTAGCATGGCTTCCATGAAGTCACCGTTCGGTAAATGGTCGGTCCAATGGCGTTGACCTTGGAAACCGGCAGCAATAGCGTTGTGACCTAGTGCTTCTTCTCCGAAGTTTAATTTCGCCAATTTCGGATTACCCACCATCAAGTCACGGGCGATAATGGTCATTTTCACTACATTTTCCCAAAGTTCGGCGCGTTCTTCAGGTGAGCGTTGATTTTCCGGGCTGTTTACGTCAATACCGTCTTTGCAATATTGTTTCACCCAAGAAAGCGCTAAATCCACTTCTTCCTGATCGTAAATTTTGCGATCCAAGCGGCGTTTGATTTCGGTCATGTCCACATATTCGTTACGCATGCCGAGGTATTCTTGGAAGAATTGTTGGTTGACGATAGAACCGGCGATACCCATGGAAACGGAACCGATAGATAAGTAGGATTTGCCGCGAATAGTTGCAACTGCAAGACCGGCACGCGCGAAGCGTAACAATTTTTCTTTAACATCAGATGGAATGCTTGTGTCATCCGCTTCTTGCACATCATGTCCATAGATGGAAAATGCCGGTAAGCCTAATTGAGAGTGGCCGGCAAGGGCGGCGGCAAGATAAACTGCTCCCGGGCGTTCGGTGCCATTGAAGCCCCAAATGGCTTTCGGCATGTGCGGATCCATGTCGATAGTTTCGGAACCGTAGCACCAGCAAGGGGTGACGGTAATGGTTAAGCCGACATTTTCATGTTTAAATTTATCGGCGCAGGCGGCAGCTTCTGCTACACCACCAATGCAGGTGTCGGCAATAACGCATTCAACGAAAGTGCCGTCCGTATGGCGAATGTGGCTTTGTAATAATTCAGCGACGGATTTCGCCATGCGCATGGTTTGATCTTCTAATGATTCGCGTACACCCATGCGACGACCATCAATAGTTGGGCGGATACCAATTTTGACTGGAGTTGATTTGAATTGACTCATTTTTTAACCTCTTTAGTGAATTAAAAATAAAGTACAGCGAAGTGGATAAATCTTGTGTAGCTTTATTTTTCATTAAAAAAAGAGATTCACATACAATTTCTATGTATTTGTGTGAAAAGCGTGAATGAGATCACAAAAAGCGGGCAGATTCTCGTAGATAAAATGACCGAATTGTTATTTTTATATATAAAGCGGGCAAAACGGTCATTTTTTTAATCAGACGGTGATGAGTACATTATGTTCTTGACAATAATGCTGCAATTCTTCGGAAGGAAGTTGATCGATAAATAAGATGTCGATTTGTTCCAGTTCGGCGAGCTTAATCAGATTTTTGCGTTGCAACTTGGAATAATCTGCCAGTAAAAATTTCTTATCACACGCATCCATCATTTTCCGTTTAACGGAGGCGTTGAGTTCGTTGGACTCCCAAATATTGCCTTCGTTGTCTATTCCATTGCAGGAAAAAATACCAATATCAATATGCAAGCGTTTTAATAATTGTTCTGATAATGGGCCATAGAAAGCATCATATTTCGCTGAATAAACTCCGCCGGTGGCGATGGTTGTGATATTCGGCTTACTCATAAGTGCTGAGATATTGTGCATGGAATTGGTAATTACCGTACAGGGCATATTGGGAATTATTTGCGCAAAATGCCAACTGGTAGAACTGGCATCCAAACCGATGACTGCGCCCTCAAAAAAGTATTCAAGTGCATTTTGTGCGATAGATTTTTTGGCATCTGAGTTGGTTCGTTGACGATACTGAAATGAGCTGCCTAAATCATTAGTCTTACAACTCACAGCGGCACCGTGAATACGATGCAATAATCCTTTATTCTCCAAGGTGGTTAAATCTCGGCGAATCGTTTCTACGGCAACAGAAAGTAGTTCCGACAATTCCGCCACACTGGCTTTCCCTTTTTGATTGACGTGTTGCAGAATTAATTGATCTCTTTTTTGCATAATAATAAAGGTCCAATCGGGCAAAACGGGCGTGTTTGTATTATAGGCGCTTTTGTTTTATAGCAAAAGCCCATTCTGACTTACTTTTACATATTAGCAAAAGTGTATTCTATCGTTTAATAAAACGGTACAACTGAAATTAAGTTATAATCATAAAAAAATAAGGGGCTGTACTAGATAACGACTAAATCTTTCATTTAGATTAGAATGCTTAAATG
>OGJJ01001769.1_pt1 | contig 15428 bp, 21 predicted proteins | sample 1572081 | NCBI WGS metagenome assembly OGJJ01 (sample SAMEA2582122, study PRJEB24529) | metagenome | biome: Human gut stool | place: China | collected 2011
AGCAAAATTTAGTCGCTCAAATTGAGCCGCTAAAATTTGAGTATAGAAATCAATGAAACCTGCTTTATCAGCCCCTTGTTCGCTCATATTTCCCCCGATACTCGCTCTTGCTCATTCTCTTGCGGTCTAGGCTTTTTCTTTTTGCTCATCATTCGCCCCGTTGTTTCTGTAACGCCCGCAGTCTTTGCAAAGTCAGCTCCTCGCTTCTTATTTGGCTCTCTGTGAATACTTGCCCTTCAATCGGTTCACTTTTCATCTGCTCGATATAAACTTGTTGTACCGCCATCAACTCAACAAGCGGATAAGGCTCTTCATCATTCCATAGGCCCATAAAAGTAAATGTATCAGCCCGCTTTTCGTGTAAGTAGTGGCGGATTGCTTGCTTTCTGATTAAGTGGTTAGTTTTGGCCGCTTTATTTTTCATTGCTTGCACCTGTAGTTTTATTGGTCGATCTTAATATTGGTTTCTGGTCAAAAAACTACCTGCCTAACACTTCTTTACGGATAGCAAGTCTTAACGCTCGCATTCGCTCAAGCTCTTTTGCTTTCTGTTCTCGTGCTATTCGGTTAGACTCTGGCATTTTCTCCATCAAGTCAGCTCTCCACGTTCTTTTCCGATATTTCGGCAAGGGTTGTCCACGCTCTCGCATGGCTCTTTTTTCTTGCTCAATAAGTGCAACGGTTCGATAGTCATTCAGCAGTTCGCTAGCCCGTGCCCGTAGCGTGTGCGGTCTCATTTTGCCTGCTCTCTCTTTGCCTAGAACTTCAACTAAAGCCCTCTTTGCGTTGCCTTTGCGTGCGTAGGCTTGCGCAAATCTTTCCCGTATTTCTTTCCCGTATCCACTCATTCTTTGCCTTCTTTTATTCGCTTTTCAGCAAAAAACAAATCCGCTTTTTCACGGTTCGTCTTTGTCATCATTTCAAGCGTGATTTCTTTGCCTGTGCAGTGTTCTATAAGTGGGTTCACGCCCTTCGCAAATTGTGAATGCTCGCAGAAATATCTAACTGATAGCTCTACTTCATCATCAATTAACAGTGGAGTAGTCGTCATCTGTTGGTGGTAAGCGATAATGGCCAAAGACTCTTTGAAGTAATTCGCCCCCGCCATCTCGATAATGATTTCATTCCCTAGCTCTAATACTAAAACGCCTAAATAAAAGTCTTTGCCGTTGTCGTCCGTTTCTTTCTGTAGTCTGATATACGGGAAATCTAGACAACTCAATGTGGCTCTAATCGGTGCTTTCATTAACTCGCCTATGCCTTGCGGGGATAGGTCATGCTTGATTCTATTTGTCATTTTGCTTTGCCTCATCTTTAATAAATCGCTCTCTATAACACTTGGTAGCTGTGCCATCTTCTACCGCTTTCACGTGCTTAGCGGTGGCTCTGAAATTGTTTGTGAGATAGTTTTTAACCGCTTTAAAGTTTGCTAGAACGGTTTTCTGTTCAGCCGTTAAGGTTTGAAAGCCCACCAACTGAACCAGTTGAGCAAGTAGCAATCCGCCATCATCTAGCATTTGGGCCACTTTCTCGCATTCGGCTTTTAAGGCGTGTTTGTGGTGGTAGTCATTCGGGAATGTGTGTTTGCAGTTCTCGATACTCGCATTTGTTTGATCGAACATTCGGCTGATTTGTGCCATTTTCAAAAATCGCTGCTTATTCGCTTTGTGAGTGTTTTTATCGCTTGCCTTAGTGTTTGCCTTGCCTTTCGGTTTTGGCGTGCTTTCCGTGCGTTTTTGTGCTTGCATTTGTGCCTTTAACGCTTTTAATTGTGTGATTGGGTTATTTCGGGTCATCGTTTAGTTTCCTTTGCGTTCAAAATGTAATGCCGTTTCTAGTAATCGGGTTTTGCGGTCGGTGTAATTCATCCCCAATTTGATGAATACCGCATTTTCTATCGTCAGCAGTTCCACTAATTGCAACTGTTTAGCATTCAAGCATTCACGGATTTCTACATCATTCGGGTAAAGGTTATCAGCAAGCCATTTTTTGCGGGTTGTGCCTAGTGCAACGATATAGACCAGATTATTTTCACGGCTGTAGGCAAAAGGTTCTGTAAATCGCATTTGAATAGCATCGTTTAAAATGTGTTGGTTCGTGCTTAGGTGTTCCCGCTTACTTATCCATTCCCGCATCTCATTAAATTGTTTAATGTATGCCTCTTTGAATTCGGCTGCTTTCTTACCTCTAAAGCCCATTACTAGGAATGTAAAGCCGTCTTGAGTCATTAAGACTTTAGGGCGTTTTTCGCCTTTTTCATCGGTGTATTTAACGACCTTAAAATTCAGGGCGTTAAATTCCTCTGAACAATCCAGATTTTTTAACGCCTGTAAAATGTTATCGTGTCGTTTACCGAAAACATCTGCGACTTTTAGGCTATCGGTCATCGGTACGGTTTCTTTATGAAAGAGTTTTGGAAATACGGTTTTAAAATCGGTAGAGTAGTGTAGCTTTCTCATCTGTGTAACCTCGCTATGTGTGTGCTTGGCGGTTGTCTGCTAGGCGTTGAATAAATGCGTTAATCTCGCTTTCTAGGTATCCGACCGCATTTGTACCTAGTGGGATTTTTTGCGGGAAATCTGCCCGATAACGTTTAGAATTAGGGTTTTGCCAGTCCGCTAAAGTGGTTCGCCCGATGCCTAGCATTTTTAAAACCTCATTACGTCTAACAATGCGATCCGCCATTACTTGAGCTGTCGGCTGTGTAGTGGTTACTGTCGTCATTTACTTACCTCAAAAGTTATGTTTTGTTATGGTTGAAAAGGGAATAGAAAGCCGTTTTAGGTTGCTTTCGGTTTCGGTGGGTATTGTGATTTGTAAATGCGGTAGGTTTTGGGAAGTTGCCAAAGGTTTTTGGGAAGTGAGTGGTTAAAATGCGGTTAAGCCTTGCCATTAAAGGCTGTAGCGGTTTTTGGTAAGTAGTTGAAATTTTGGTAAGTGTGGATTTCAGGTAAAAAAATACCGCTTGCAGATTTCTACAAGCGGTGTGATTTTAGTTTTCGGATGTAAGTGCTTTGTAGGCTTCAGCTAATCGCCTTCTGATTGTTTCAGCTTTTACTGCATTTTCATAATCAGCGGTAACGCTTGCGATAGTATCAGCAATAGCATAATAATTTGGGTTGTCTTTCTTTCTGAATTTGCTACCAGTTTTAGATAGTTGCTCAACAAGCCCGCCAATAATTTGTAAATGCGTGTTTCTTTCCCTGCTGTTGTACTGCTCGACATTTTCAACCGCTTGCGGTGGTTGTGCCTGTACTGTTTCCAGTTCGGCTATTTGGGCTTTTAATAACGTATTTTCAGCTTTTATAATTTTATTTTCTATGTGTAATTCCTGTATTATTTCGTTACAAGTTTTTATTTCTTCTGATACTCTTAAAACTATTTCTTCTTTGAGTAGATTATTTTCTTCTAACCAGTTGTAACCATTATCTAACGCCCACTGCTTTAGCTCTATGGCTGCTATGCTTGCTATGAATTCTTCTACTTCATTAAAATAAGCCTCTTGACCTATTTCAATTTCTTTAAATATGCCACTAAAAGCAAGGTTATTTAATATTTCGGCTAGCAGTCCAATATTTTTATAATCTTCATCGTTTACCAGTTTTTCAGCATCAATATTTAACATAATAGCCGCTGCTTCTCTTGGTGTGAATTTTGATTTATGTGAATAGATTTTAGCTCTAATGCGGCTTATTGGTGTACTAGTTATAGCCATCACGCCCCCTATGCGTTCGCCCCTATCTTGTGAATGCGTAGAAAGGATAATAGGGTTTATCCCTTTCGGTTTGGTAGCTACTCCGCGCCTATCTACGCTTATTTGTTCAAGGTTTCCCCTTGTTTGTATTTGTTCGTATTTGTTTATTTTACGGTTATTTCTCCAAACTCCCTAGACTATTTTTTTAGTGTTATGCAAAAAATTATTAGTCGTTTAGTATTGTTCTATCTATGCGAAATAGCGCCCGCCATTTGTTCAAATAGCGCTTCTCAAGGCGATTTCCTTTAATGATTGCTAGCCTAGAATCAAATCTCTTTAAGATTCGAGGAACGGTAGCAATAATAATCATCTCATCTTCTTTCTGTTTTTCTTCAAGCCATAATTTGAATTGCTGCTTGAGGGAAAATCCTTTGTAATTGGTCGTTTCTTTTTCCGGCGTGAGGTGACTTACTCTCGCCGACATTGTGCGTCTATCGCACCCAGCAATAGTAGCCATTTTGCTAATACTGTAATACTCACTCACAGTACAATCCCTCAAAACTAAAAATGAACAACCACCAACATAAAAACATTAACAAAAACAATGCGTTATTTTGTTGTGGTGGATCGCCGAAAAATTCAAAAAAACTGTCGAAAACCGCGAGCCCGAAACCCCGTGGCAAGGCGTAACCCTCTGGGAGTACCTTTTATATCTGATGGATTCGTTCAACATCTATCAACCTACTGAATTTTCAGGTGGTTGCGGGGGTATCAGCCAACGGCTTACACTAATCAGCACAATTTTGTGCTGATTGAAATCTCCCGATTTTTCGGGAGATTAAGATTGAAATCTCCCCATTTTTGGGGGGATTAAAATAGATAAGAATGTAAGGTTTTGACAGGTTTATACCTTAAGTTTTACTAAGTCGGCAAAGATTGTAGATTTATTGGATTTCTTCCGATAATTACCCTTTTCAGGTAAGTTAGATTTCCCTTTTTGGGTAATAAGGACCGTAAAAGGACCGTTTAAGGGTTACCATAAACTTACCGTATATCATCTGGAAGCTGTATAGTGATTTCCACCACGCAAAGAGGTAATTGGGGGTATGCACCAACGGTGTATACCTAGTGATTACTTAATAACGGCGATCACACTCTTTCTGTGATAAACATCACACTCTTTCTGTGATTGGTTGGGGTAAACCTTGGGGTAAACTTAGGGTAATAAAAAAGGGACTATAAAGCCCCTTTAAACTAGATTTCATTATCTTGCTTGATAGCTTGGATTATTTGCTTTTTTGTTTTTAGTGGTAGGTTTTCAGAATTCTCTACAACGTCCACAACATTTCGCAATATGTAAGGCTTTAATATGCCTTTGTATACCTCGCTAAAATTCGCTACCAGCTCACTTTTTAGGTGGGATATATTAAAAGCTCTATGAACCTCAATACAATTTAATACGCTATCGTGTGTTAAAAATTGGTGGTCTTTGTGGGGAATATCTACTTGATCCGCCAATAAGCTTTCATTCCGTTTAATAAATTCTGGTATTTCTGAATTGATAATAAATACTTGCAACGGTTCAACAGTGGCAATCATCAAATATTTAAATTTTGGTGGTGTCGTGAAATCACAAAATAGCCTAATCACCGTCCCTGCTTTAATATATTGAGTAGATTGCACTGCTATCAATTCAGCGGGAAAGGCATTTGATAAGCTAACCATTTAAATACGCCCGCAATTGCTCGCTGTTTTGGCTGTGGGTAACAAAATCGTCAAACGTGATTTCATCATTCAGCCCCGCCCCACACCATAATGCCCCGTGCGATTTATCATTAAGCTCTTTAAATGTAAGCGTGCTATTTTCACTAATAGATTCGTCAAGACATTTCATATCGCTTATACTCAAATAATCAGTATCAGCATTTCTTAGTGGTTGAACGTTGTAGCCGTTTACCGTGAACGCTTGTTTTATTTTCTCTATCATTGTTTGAGGAATATAAACATTTTCGCCCCGTGCTACTTTCAAAAAGTTATAAGCATTACCCGCTACTGGGCCGTTTTTCATTGCAATATAGTAATCGCCTGTGATAAATCGCCCGTTCCGCTCAAGGTGTTTACAGTCTGCAAAGAATAATATTTTTAATACGTGATATATATCCTTAATTTCGCAACGATTAGCAATGTAAAGCAAGGTTTCTAAAGCCTTTTCATCATCAAAAATCATCTTGAACATTGTCTTATTCGCCCTCTATGGTGTGCTTAGGTCTTTATAGGTTTATTTCTCAATATTATAGCACGACATCAAAAATACAATAGATTGAGCAAACAAAAAGCCGTTTTCTAGCTTTTTTCACTTAAAAATTCACTTCTTTTCACTCTTTTTTCACTTCTCTTATACTTCTATTACACTTATTATTTTTCTTTTAAGTCATTGAAAAATAAAGAAATAATATAATAAAGAGAGTAAATAAGTGAAAAAGTGAATTTATTTTGAAAAAAACTTTTTTTAAAGTAAGAGAAATCAGGCAATAAAAAAGGGCTTAAAGCCCCTTTGATTTTGTAACCAGTTTCAAGCGGTCGGATTTGGCAGATTTTTTGCAAGGCTGAAAATTTTAATTTTGCGGGCGTAAAAATTGAGTTCAGGGGGCGGTTTTTAGGGCTGTTTACCCTAGAGATTAAGGTACCCCCCTTTGCATACAATTGAATAACGTAGAGGATAGCCGCTTAAAAGGCCTAGAAAACTGCAATAGCGTTTTAATAGCGTTTCCGGTGCGGTATTTCAGCCTTTTCTTATGAACTTTTTCCCCGCCCTGCTAAAATCCTTTTCATATTAGAGGCATGAATACGCTAAAATAGTAAAGTAAATTGAATTACTAGAGGTTTAGTAAAATGGCAAGCGTTCTTGATTTACCTATTGAAAGACAAAAAGAACTTGCGGAATTGGAAGGGTACTCTGACTTAAGAACTTGGCAGGAAGATACTCGTAAGCAATTTGAGGAATCTGAACGGAATTTAAAAGAAATTGAAAACTCAACCTTATCAAAAGAAGAAGCCGCTAGAATGATTAACAATTTGCGGGCCAATCCTTATGCGATTGAATATTATCGACGTGTTACAGACAATTATGATTTGACTGTTGAAGAACAAATTGCACACTTAGAGCGTGTTGCGAGATGAAAATTCATTCACTGGTGGCAAAATGAAAGTGATGCAATTAGATTTATGAGAAAGTAACGATGTCTTTATCAACAAGAGCAGAATTATTTGCAAAATCAATCCACGTTAATCAAGTGGATAAAGCAGGTAAGCCATACATTGAACATTTGCAAGCAGTGGTTAACAATCTTGTTGAACCATCAGAAGAAATGGTTGCAGTGGCTTGGCTACACGATAGCGTTGAAGATACGGATCAATCCATTGATGATTTAACTTGTTATTTCGGGCAAGAGGTAGCTGAAGCAGTGCGTGCGATTACTAAAGTAGATGGCGAGCATTATGATAAATATCTTGCGAGAGTTAAGAATAATCCCATTGCAAGGCAAGTTAAAATCGCAGATTTAACGCATAACATGGACTTAACAAGGCTGCCGGTTATTACTAATAAAGATTTGGTAAGAAAAGAAAAGTACATTAAAGCAAAAGCATTTTTAGAGAGTTAAATTCAAAGCAGCCGTAAAGGTTGCTTTTTTATTGCCTGCAAGATAGCGATATACAAGATAAAAGCACTGTTCCATTCCTCGTTCTCTACTTTGATTTAGTCACTTATTTTGCCCTTTAATCACTTGTCAATCACTTTCCCCTTAAGCCTTGATATATCTATATTTTCTTCTAAAATAAGTGACTCAAGTGACTAATTTTCAAAAAGTTTCGTAGAGTTTTTGGTAATAAGAAAAATATAAGAAAAAAAGCCTAGTGAAAACTAGGCTCTAAAAATTATGCTGCAAGTTGTAAATGATATTTAGGTAACGCCCCTTGTGAACATTGCTCGATGAAATCGCCCCACGCTTGCAACAATTTAAAACGCTGTTCTAGGCGTTCGCCCCTATCGTAGGCTGATTTGATGCGGTCGCTATTCATATGTGATAAAGCAACCTCTATTAGGTCGCTATTAAAACCTTGCTCATTTAAATAGGTGCTTGCAATACTACGCAAACCGTGGGCGACTAACTTTCCTTTGTAGCCCATACGTTTTATAGCCCCGTTCGCTGTCTGTGTATTTACGTGAGTTTGTGGATTCTTCACGCTAGGGAATAAATAAACCTTTCCTCCGCTCAATTTCTTAATCTCTCGCAATAATGCCATCGCTTGCCGTGATAGGGTAATTTTATGCTCACGTCCCCGCTCATCTTGTTTAATGCCTTTCTGAATGTAAACCGTCCATATTCTCGAACGCTCATCAATATCTTCATACTTGGCAGTAGCTGCCTCATTTGGACGGGTCATTGTCAGTAATTGCCATAGAATTAAATAGCGGGTCTGTAAATGAATTTGAGCATTGTTCAGCGTGTAGATAAATTCGCCTAAATCTTCTGGCTTAATCGTTTTAAAGTGTTCTACGGTTGGACCGTCAAACTCTTTTGAAATATTGGCGGTAGGATTGAACGGGATGAGTGCACGATGTAATGCGTAAGTCATTATCTCGTTATGCTTTTGAATCGTCCTCTTTAACTTCTCTAATTTCCCCTCGTCTTGATACTGCTGAAAGGCTTTCAATGCCATAGGAGCGGTAATCTGTGAAATTGGCAAGTGCCACAAAATGTGGCAAGAGGTTTCTTCTTATCAGGCTTTCAACGTCTTTCTGGTAGCCCTCTGAAAAGTTACGTTTACTTTTGCGATACTTGAACCACGTCCACGCTACAGCCTCGTAAGTGTTCAATAGTTCCGTCTGTTGTGCCTGTTGCTGTTGTTCTCGGTGATCTTGTGGGTCAATACCTTTTACCAATAACTCACGACATTCAGCCCGCTTAATTCTTGCATCTTGTAGTGATACATTCGGGAACGTGCCTAAACTCATTTCAGTACGCTTTTTAGAATTCGGTTTATAGTAATTGAACCGCCATAGTTTTGAGCCGTTAGGCGTAACCAACAAAAAATGCCCCTGCCCGTCCGTGAGCGTGTTTTTTGTAGGTTTACCGTCTTTATCTATTTTGGGTTTTGCTTTCTCTATTTCGGTATTAGTAAGTGGTTTGGTAGTACGTGCCATAAATGCCCCCAATGCTTGATAAATAAGGGTTTAACGTTGTTTTAGTAGTACGACATTTCCCCCTTTTTGTTCGATCCTACTAAAAAAACTACTAAAATTAAAGGCTTTAGTAGGTTCTAATAGGTACGCTTAGGACAATAAAAAAAGCCTTAAACCGTTGTGGTTCAAGGCTTTATAGGTTCATTTTGAACCGCTTAGGTTTTCGATTTGGTGGAGCTGGGGGGATTTGAACCCCCGTCCGAAATTACTCTACCTTTAGCACTACACGTTTAGTCTGGTCTTTAATTTCGCTTACCCCCAGCGGACAGACACGCAAAGAGTAAACTAGTTTGATTTAATTTAGTGCTTCGATCCTCAAACGGTGGCTTCAACACGATCTCGTTTTGGGTGACTTATCGTTATCCTCGTCTTACGAGCGGAAGCTGAGGCGATAAGGCTTTAAGGCAGGTTATTAAGCTGCTAAAGCGAATTGTTCGTCGTTTGCGACTATTTTTTTGCGGTTTGTTTACGAGGCCTACCGCACCTCGACGTGCACTTTGGGCTTCGCTAATCCCGTCGAATCCAGAATCAGCCCCAAAAAGTTTGGAAATTTTAAAGGAAAGCGGTAAGATCTGCAAACATTTTTGCAAGTCTCCCGCCCGAGACAAAATAAAGAGACGCTTATGAATAAATATGATGAAGATTTGATTGAAGATGCAGAAGTGATTGAATCGGAAGACGTTGAGCCTATTCATCTTGATGAATTGGAAGCAGAAAAAGCAGTTCATCCAGCATTGCTTCAAGGCGGTATGCCTGTTCCGCAAGGAAATTTGGATAGCTATATTCGCATCGCTAATCAATATCCAATTCTAAGCGCCGAGCAAGAAAAAGAACTTGCGGAACGTTATTACTATGATGAAGATTTAGAAGCCGCAAAACAGCTGATTTTATCGCATATGCGTTTTGTTATACATATTGCCCGTGGTTATTTGGGCTATGGCTTACCGCTTGCGGATTTGATTCAAGAAGGGAATATTGGGTTAATGAAAGCGGTAAAGCGCTTTGACCCAAATGTTGGCGTGCGTTTGGTTTCTTTTGCCGTACACTGGGTAAAAGCAGAAATTCACGAATATGTGCTGAAAAATTGGCGTATTGTGAAAGTGGCAACTACGAAAGCACAACGTAAATTGTTCTTTAATTTGCGTAAGAATAAGCATCGTTTGGCATGGTTTAATGAGGACGAAATTCAGAAAGTTGCAGATGATTTAGGTGTTTCCCCGCAAGAAGTGCGAGAGATGGAATCTAGAATGACTGGGCAGGATTTAGGTTTTGATTTGCCAGTGGGCGAAGATGATAGTGAAGCCTACACACCTTCCATGTATTTAGAAGACAACAGCTCAAATTTTGCAGACGAACTGGAAGATGAAGAGCAAATGGGGGAAGCAACCGCTCAACTTGCTTATGCGCTTTCTACGCTTGATGAACGTAGCCAAGATATTATCAAAACCCGCTGGTTAGATGAAAATAAAGCAACACTTCAAGAACTTGCGGATAAATATGGTATTTCTGCCGAGCGAGTCCGCCAGCTAGAAAATGCGGCACTGAAGAAAATTAAAGATGCCGTTATGCTAGACTAATCACAAGCGGTCTGATTTTGCAAAAGTTTGACAAAATCAGACCGCTTGTTTAGTGATTGTGGATAAAACTACTGCGCCATTTTTTGTGCAATAGTTAAGAAACCATCTGCAGTGCTAAAAATCTCTTCAAAACCTTGTGCGGCAAGGATTTTATCTGACACTTCTCGAAATGCGCCTTCACCACCCGCTTTTTCTAAAACCCAGTCGGCTTGTTGTTTCACGTAATCGTGAGCATTACGAGTAGCAATCGCTAAACCGCAAACTTCAAATGCAGGTAAATCAAGTGTATCATCGCCGATAAATGCGGTTTGTTCAGGAGTTACGCCTGCGGCTTCCATCAATTCAAAACATGCCGTGCGTTTTTCCATTTTGCCTAATTTGGCAAAATTCACTTTTAACACTTCAAGGCGTTTGCGTAATAGTGGATGATCCCCACCTGAAATGACGCCGACTTGAATGCCACAAGTTTGGAGCATTTTCATGCCAAGTCCGTCATGCACGTGAAAACGTTTCATGACTTCACCTTCTGCGGTGTAATATAAACCGCCATCAGTGAGTACGCCATCAACATCAGTGATGACTAATTTAATCTTGGTTAAATCCATTCTGTCAGTTCCTCAATATGATAAGATGATACTATTATAATTTTAGGAGGGTAAAATGTCGATTTCACAAAATTTAGCGCAAATTCAGCAACAAATTGAATCACTTTCCGCGGAGTTTCAACGTGAAAATGTGCGTTTATTGGCGGTATCAAAAACTAAGCCAGTCAGCGCCATTGAAGAGGCAATTCAAGCAGGGCAAAAAGCCTTTGGGGAAAATTATGTGCAAGAGGGCGTGGAGAAAATTGCTTATTTTAATCAGCAAACCGACCTAGAATGGCATTTTATTGGGCCACTTCAATCAAATAAAACCAAATTAGTGGCTGCTCATTTTGATTGGATTCAAACGGTGGATAGACTCAAAATTGCTCAACGTTTAAGTGAGCAACGCCCAGCTGATAAGGCACCATTGAATGTGCTGATTCAAATCAATATTAGTGATGAAGCTTCTAAGTCTGGTATCACACCAGAAGAAATGCTGCCGTTAGCCAAAGAAATTGCGTTATTACCAAATTTAAAACTGCGTGGCTTAATGGCTATTCCAAAACCTGAACATGAGCCAGCACAGCAAAAAATCGCACTGAGTAAAATGCAGCAACTTTTTAACCGCTTGCAAACAGAATTTGAAGGAATAGACACGCTTTCAATGGGAATGAGTGATGATATGGCGGCTGCAATTGAATGTGGTTCAACGATGGTGCGTATTGGCACTGCCGTTTTTGGCGCCAGAGATTATGGCGTGAAAGCTGAATAAAGAAGCGTTATGCCAGATGGAATACAAAAGATTTTGATTCTGTAATGACTAAAATGCCCGCAAACAAGCGGGCATTTTTTGTCGAGATTTTACAAATTATTGAATAAGTACATAGAAATTTGCGCCATCACGCACGATGTTAAGTGCAATTGCAGATGGTTTTGCATCAAGGGCTCTGCGTAAATCATTGATGGTTTCTGTTTGGGTACGGTTAATACCGATAATTACATCGCCTTTTTTCAAGCCACGTAATTCTGCAGGTGAACCTTTTTCTACTTTAGAAATTTCTACCCCTTTTAAGCCATCTTTACTGTAATTGCTATATTGTGCCCCAGTTAATGCAGGTAACAAGTCAGTTGCGCTTGCAGTTGGTGCATCGCCATCAGATTGTAATGTCACTTTCGCTTTTTCCACTTTTCCATCGCGTAAGTAGGTTAATTCAAACTCTTTACCTGCGCCTGCCGTAGCAATTTTGGCACGTAATTCAGCAAAGCTACGTAATTTTTGACCGTTTAATTCGGTAATGACATCACCTGCTTTTAAACCGGCTTTAGATGCTGCAGAGTTTGGTAACACTTCGCTAATGAATGCGCCTTGTTGTGCATCAATATTGAATTCTTTCGCAAGATCGGCGTTAAGTTCGCCCCCTTTGATGCCAAGCATCCCGCGTTTTACTTCACCAAATTCAATGATTTGTTGAATTAAGTTATTTGCCATGTTTGCAGGAATTGCAAATGCAATACCCGCATTGCCACCGCTTGGCGAAAGAATAGCAGTGTTAATACCGATCAATTCGCCTTTTAAGTTAATGAGTGGACCACCTGAGTTACCTTGGTTAACAGCAGCATCTGTTTGAATATAGTTTTGGTAGCCATCATCGATATTGCCTGTTGAGCGGCCTAATGCAGAAACAATGCCTGAAGTTACAGTTTGTCCTAAGCCGAATGGGTTACCGATTGCCACTGCAAAGTCACCCACGCGTAATTTGTCTGAATCTGCAAATTTAATTTCAGTTAAGTTTTTCGGAGATTGAATTTGCACTAATGCAACATCTGATTGCGGATCCGCACCCACTAATTTTGCTTCGAATTCACGGCCATCTTCTAACTTAATGGTAATTTTATCGGCATCTTTAATCACGTGGTTATTGGTAATCACATAACCTTTTTCTGCATTGATAATCGCGCCAGAACCTAATCCTCTAAATTGACGTTGTGGGGCGCTACGTTCAGGTGATCGGCCGCTTTGACCACCAAAAAATTCATTAAATAAATCTTCTAAATCTTCTGGAAGACCGTCTAAATTATCACGGTTAGAACTGCGACTTTGGCTAGTTTTTGCTTTGCCTTCTACAGAAATTGCAACCACTGCCGGGCGGACTTTATCTAACATATCCGCTAAAGACGGTGCTTGTTCTTGTGAGTTGTTTGAGAAAAATGGAAGGCTGATTTCTGCTTGTGCTTGCATTGGTAAGCTAGCAATGCCAAGGCCTAAAATTGCCACAGATAAAATGGATTTTTTAAATGTTTTCATTATGTTTCCTATTTATGTTTGTGTTGTACAAAATCAAGCGATGCCACTTGGGGAACCAAGCGCGTTTGCTTGTGTCGATAAGACAGACTCATTTTGAGATTGGTTCATCAAAATGTAAATAAATGAATGAAAAATAGCCAAAAAAAATTTGCAAGCGGTTAAATTTTATTACTAGATTGCAAATGTCAACTTTTAAAAGCTCTTTGACATTAGAAACAAATTGATAGAGCATACGCGCTTTATTATAAGGAAGAAGATTATCTGAATGCATAGTACAGAGAACTTGATTGAGGTAAAAAACCTCACCTTTAAGCGAGGTGAGCGAGTCATTTACGACAATCTGAATTTGCAAGTGCAGAAGGGAAAAGTCACCGCCATTATGGGGCCTTCAGGGATTGGGAAAACCACCTTGCTCCGCTTAATTGGTGGCCAGTTGATTCCTGATGCCGGCGAGATTTTATTCGATGGCGAAGATGTCGTGAAAGCCTCAAATAAACAGCTTTACCAAATTCGCCAGCGAATGGGCATGTTATTTCAATCGGGCGCATTGTTTACCGATTTATCCACTTTTGACAATGTGGCATTCCCGATTCGTGAACATACCAATTTACCTGAAGCAGTGATTAGAAAATTGGTGTTAATGAAATTAGAGTCAGTTGGATTAAGAGGCGCAGCAGATTTAATGCCCTCTGAGCTTTCTGGCGGGATGGCACGCCGTGCGGCATTAGCACGCGCGATTGCGTTAGATCCAGATTTAATTATGTACGATGAACCTTTTGCAGGACAAGACCCAATTAGTATGGGCGTTATCGTAGAATTGATTAAAAAATTAAACCAAGCGATGAACTTGACCTCTATTGTGGTTTCACACGATGTGGCAGAGGTGTTAAGTATTGCTGATTACGCTTACATTGTGGCAGATAAGCATGTGATTGCAGAAGGTACACCACAAGCATTGTTAGCGAGCCAAGATGAGCAAGTCGTGCAGTTCTTATCGGGTAAAGCAGATGGACCGGTTCGATTCCATTATCCGGCGAAAGATTATACAGAGGAGCTATTTAATGATTGATTTTATTGGTCGAGTTGGCGCTTCTGTCATTCATTTTATTCGCGCCTTCGGACGTTCTGCTTTTATGCTTTGGGGGGCTTTGGTTGGTAAACCCAATTTCCGTAAGCACAGCCCGCTTTTAATTAAACAGCTATATTCAATAGGCGTACAATCTTTATTGATTATTATGCTTTCTGGTTTGTTTATTGGCATGGTATTAGGTTTACAAGGCTATGTGGTGCTGGTTGATTTTGCCGCAGAAACAAGTTTAGGAACCTTAGTTTCACTTTCTTTATTGCGTGAGTTAGGACCTGTGGTAACAGCATTATTGTTTGCAGGTCGAGCAGGTTCGGCATTAACGGCAGAAATTGGTTTGATGAAGGCAACAGAGCAGCTATCAAGCCTTGAAATGATGGCAGTTGACCCACTACGCCGAATTATTGCGCCACGTTTTTGGGCTGGTGTGATTTCAATGCCTGTATTAGCAGCAATTTTTACGGCTATCGGTATTTGGGGTGGTTCATTAGTTGGGGTCGATTGGAAAGGCGTTGATAGCGGGAGTTTCTGGTCGGTAATGCAAAATTCCGTTAATTTAAGTGATTTAACTAATGGCTTTATTAAAAGCATTATTTTTGCGTTCGCAGTAGTTTGGATTGCATTATTTAACGGTTATGACTCAATGCCAACTTCAGAAGGTATTAGCCAAGCCACAACTAAAACGGTGGTAAACGCCTCGTTAGTGGTTTTAGGATTAGATTTTATTTTAACAGCCATTATGTTTGGCGGTTAATTCACAAAAGGAAAAGACAATGCGTCAATCAATTAAATATGAATTTTGGGTCGGCTTATTTGTACTATTAGGCTTAGCCGCTCTTGTGTTTTTAGGCTTGCGTGTCGCGGGTGTGCAAGGATTTACCTCTGAGAAAACTTACACTCTTTACGCAACTTTCGATAATATCGGCGGACTAAAAGTGC
>OGJJ01001770.1_pt1 | contig 15425 bp, 10 predicted proteins | sample 1572081 | NCBI WGS metagenome assembly OGJJ01 (sample SAMEA2582122, study PRJEB24529) | metagenome | biome: Human gut stool | place: China | collected 2011
ATCGGTGTCCTCATATCATGGGACATATGTGACAGAAATGCTGTTTTTGCCTTGTTTGCAGCCTGTGCATGCTCTGCCAGTTCCGCCATTTCCTCAGCTTTCTCCTGGGCCGCCTTCTGAGCTTTTTTTCTTGCACTGAGACGCACCATTGTCACAGCCATAGTAGTCAGCAGCCATCCAAAAATAAGAAGAACCCAAACAGTAACAACAGGATGCAGACGTATCCAGTCAACAAATGTCAGCTCTGTTGCTTTGTATGTGGTATACTGTGCTGCAAGATCTTCAACGAGATTTTGGGGCATGGCATACATTGCTTTCGTCAGAATACCAGCCAGCGCATGGTTCTCAGTTGATGAAATTACCATGCGGTAGGTGAATGTAGGCTGTTCCAGCAGAGTATATGTCATGGTGCCCGTAGTGTCACTGTTCACAAACGCCTGTGCCATGTAATAGTAGACGAAGGCAGCATCTGCTTTACCCTCACGGACAGCTTCCATCATTTCCTGTCGGGTACTGCACATCAGTTTTTCTGCACCGGGTGCCATTGCATCTTCAATTGAATTTGATGCTGTCTGGTCAACAGTAGTAACAACATTAATTTTTCCATCAAAGTCACGCCGTGTCACCCTTGCCAGCTGCATCGTAATGAAAGGTGCAGTAATCCCCCATTTTTTCGTCTCAGCATAGTTATCTGTTTCCAGGCGCGCATCGATGCTCATATCTGTGGTTTCCTTATTTTTCTGATAAGCAATATACTCATCTCTGGTGGCAGGTGTAAGAAACTCATAGGAAATCCCGGCATAGTCTGCAATTTTCCGGAAGTAATCCGGGATAATACCCTTCATCTCACCATTTTCATTATAAGAATATGGATAACGGGTCGGATCACACAGAACATGAAGCGGGTTGTCCTTGGAATACTGTGAAATAATACTTTTTTCTTTCTCCGTATATTCCAGATTCTTAGTTTCTATGCTTTCATAATTTTTATTATAAAGTGTCGTTTTCCAGTCACCCTCAACTGCATTCATCTGGTCGATTGCATAATTGATCTCATTCAGCAATTCTGTATTACCTTTTTTAACAATGACATAGAAATCGCTGCTGTCAAATTTATCCACGATACGCTCATTGTTTGTTTTCCTCATAGAAGTGGCAGCAATAGCATCAACATTTCCGCTCTGAAGAGCTTCCTCCATCTCTGCTGTCGTATCAAAATAAAATGGATCATATGTAAATCCTTTATTGCCTGCAAAATCCGCAAACTCTTTATCTCGTGAGCTTCCGTTCAAAAGTGCCACACGCATACCGTTGTAAGTACTGTAATTGCCATCCACAATCGTGCTGTTGTCACTGCGGACGGTCAGAATCCCATTATTGGTTCCGATCGGACGTGAAAAATCAAACTTTTCTTCTCTTTCCGGTGTTTTGCGGGGAGATGTTACCATATCAATCTCGCCATCTTCAAGCATCTGCTGCATATCATCCCAGCTCTTATCATATCCGACATATTCGTAATCTACATCCCAATAACGGGCCATCAGCCGAAGAAAATCATAGCCATACCCACTGCGGTTGCCTTCTTCATCCATCACATGATAACCATCCATGGCAAAGAAACCGACTTTGACAGTTTCATGCTGCGAACTGTCCTCGGCTGCATATGCAGTCTGGGGAGAAAATATCATACACACGCATACAAAAACCAGTAATACTGCCACATATTTCTTTGCTCTCGAAATCATATTAAATCTCCTGTCTGTCAAATATATTTCTCTATACATCTCCTTGTCACCCCCCTGGTTTAATAAAATTGCACTGCCGCATCAATATCTTCATCTGAATCTGCCGCCCTGACCGGGGCTGCCAGAAACACAACACAAAGAATTGTCTTACTGCATTTTTTGTTTTAAAACCAATTGCAAAGTATCCTCTATTTTTTTACTGTCAATGGGTTTTGCAATATGTGCATTCATTCCGGTATCTATGCAGTCCCTGATATCATCCTGAAATGCATTCGCTGTCATCGCAATGATGGGTATCTCTTTTGTATCTTTACGGTTCAATGTCCTTATCTGTCTGGCTGCTTCTAATCCATCCATTACCGGCATCATGATATCCATAAAAATAAAATCAAATCTGCCTGGAACTGATTAGGAAACAATATCCACAGCCTCCTCGCCATTTTCTGCCGTAGTCACAACCATCTTTTCATCTTCCAGCAGCATTTTTGCAATTTCCAGATTTAGCTCATTATCCTCAACTACTAATACACTCTTACCAGACAGATCAGGCTTTTCCACTTTTTTTTGCTGTTCTTTCTCCGCATTATGATCAATCTCAAGTGGTATCGTGACGGTAAACGTTGTACCTACATTTTCTTTACTTTCCAGTTTGATTGTTCCGTTCATCATGTCCACAATATCTTTTACAATAGAAAGTCCAAGTCCGGCACCACTATATCCATTCGTTGTTTCTTTTCCTTCCCTGGCATAGGATTCAAATGCATGTTTCTGAAATTCTTCGCTCATACCAAGTCCCGTATCAGAACATACAAATTCAAAAACCGCCGTCTTGTCATCACTTGAAATCTCATTGAAATACAGGCTTACTTTACCACCGCTTCGGTTATATTTAACGGCATTTCCAGCAAGATTCATAAGAAGGCGGTTTAGATATTCCTCACTGCCAATAACATATCTGTGATGAAAAGTACTCATGGAAGCTCCTCCTTCAAAACTGATACCATACTCCTTTGCATTTGTCTCAATAATCGAAATCTGTTTTACGAGCATTGCAACCAGATCAAATGGATTGTTTACCAACTGTAATGTTCCAGATTCTACTTTTCCGATATCCAGAACATTATTCAGAAGGGACTGCAGATAGTCCATGGATTCCATTGCCTTTGCTTTACATTCATATAATCTTTCTTTATCGCCATAATAACGCTCTGATATATTGATCATCCCAATAATTCCATTTAATGGTGTCCGGATATCGTGGCTCATATGTCTCAAAAAATCTGTCTTTGCACTGTTCGCCTTTTTTGCCTTTTTCTCTGCAATTCTGGCTTTTTGGAGTAATCCAAGTATCAGTATCAGCACGATCAAAAAAACAGATACAACAAGCACCGTAAAGCACCAGAAATTGTCCCTTATAAACTCCTTTGCCGTAACTTTCTTCAGATTACTGTCATACATATACACAGCATTGGAGAATTTTGAAGCAGACATTGTTTTTATAGTCTTATTCAGGACAGACAGCAGCATGCTATTTCCACGTCTGACTGCAAATGACACCATACCGTACTTTTCCAGAAAAACACTATGCAGTTTATTATCATCAGAATATTGTTCCAACTTGCCTGAGTCCATAATCATGCAGTCTGCTTTTCCATTATAAACAGCCTTCTTTGCATCCTTCCATGTAGCATATTCCTTCACATGCCACTGTGGATAATTGTAGGAAACATAAGACTTCAAATCACTGTCTTCTCTTGGTATCGCAACCGTATTTTCAGCATTTTCATCAAAACTATTTTTAACCGTTGCAGCCGCCATATTATACTTCCAGACAGTATCTGTTAAATCATAGCCCAGATCTTCGGCAGCATTCGTATTTTGCATCACATGAAAAATCATATCAATTTCTCCATCATGCAACGCTTTTTGCATATCCTCTTGTGAATCATATCCCTTGATATTAAATTTCAAAGTCTGCCCTTTCAGGCAGTTTTGTGCAAGCTGGATGTAATCCGTGATCAGGCCGCTCACTTTTCCGGTTTCTGTATCAAGAGTACTGACCCCGCCATCGTTTATCAAATAACCGATTTTGATTGCTCCATGCTCTGACAGCCATTTTTGTTCTTCTCCCGTCAGAAAATATACACTGTCCACTGACAGAAACTGCTTATGCAGTTCATCTGCATAATAAGGATTATCATCTGTGATCCTTCTCATAGCATTATCCAGTTTTGTCTTTAAATCAGAATGACTCTGGCCAATCGCAAAATATATTTTTGAACTGCCGATATTCGTTAAGGCCACCATTCCGTACCCACCCAGACGGGAATCCTCTAACGATACAAAAACGTCAATTTCTCCGTCTGCAATTTTCTTCAAAGCATCTTCATTATTTGAAACATTGACATGCTGTGTATGCAGATCATATTTCTTTTCCCACTCGTTCAATACCATTTCCGACAGGTAACCCATAAGCACCCCAATCTTTTTCCCATTGAAAGATGCAGTGTCAGAGGATGAGATGTCTGTATGATCGGGTTTTACATAGACATAATATCTTTCGTCTCCCATTGGAATAGCGGAAAAAAGCATAGTCTCTGCCCGTTCCTCCGTATAAGAGATTCCTTCTATCATATCCAGCTCATCATTTTTTAATTTGTCAAAACAATTTTCCCATGTACAATCTACATATTCATAGTTCCACCCGGTATAACCTGCGATTTTCTGCAGATATTCATAGCCATATCCGCTTCTTTTTCCATTTCCATTTATCTTATCATATGTATCATCCGGTACACCAATCCTGACAACTCTCTCTTTCTGATTTTCTGCTGCAAAAGCATAAACCGGACAGATTGAAAAAAGGATGCAGCTGCATAATATTAAAATGATACTCTTTTGCAATACTGATTTATTCATTTTCACTTTTATTCCCTTACATGGTATTATAATTACACTAAAATGCCTGATTGCCCGTCTAGCAAACTTGAATTTTACAGTTCTATCCCAACAGACTCTCGTAATCCACAAAATTCTGCTGCTGAAATATTATTTTTATATCAATTGGTTTTGCAATATAAGCATTCATAGGGGTTCTGATGTTCCCTGTGTAATTGTTTGTATCCTAATTTAAGTTGTTTCAAAACAAAAAAACACTGCCAAACAGACAGTGCCTACTATTTCTGCAACTGGCTGCCATTTTACAGGCCCTATAGCTTTGCGTCCCAGACTTTCATCTAGTTTGCCAATTTCCTTATTATAACTTTTACACTTATGCAAAAAACTGCTTTTATTATACTATAGTGCTCTACTGTACACAAGAAAAACCTTACTGTTTCCTATCCGTCATCTTTATCATATAGATAAATCTGCAATCTGAAAAGCAGCCTGCTGTTGCCATAATCTATCTATTTCCTGCCAATCCAAACATCTCACAAAGCTTTCATCTGGAAATTCCACCTGCTTGTTCCACGGACGATCATACACAGCTACTTTACAATCTTTAAAATGCTGCACATGTTCAAATGCAGCTGGTGAATCTTCGATTGCAAAATCAAAATGCATGCAATAAAATTCTTCTAATGTCAGATTATATGTATGATCCTGTTTGAACATTTCTCGTCCATATTTATCAACAAAATAAATAGGAATCCTATTTAAGTGATGTTCATCCAACCATCTTCTAGATGGTTCATAAGAATCAAATGGTCTTCCTGTGACAACAAAAACCTCATGTCCTTCATCAACCCACTTGTTGATCACTTCTGAAGCTCCCGGTGTTTCTTCATAATCTAGTAAATTTTCTGGAATATGCCCTACCTTCATCAATTCATCATACTGTTCTCCACTTAAATCAAATGATTTCTGAAGATTAAAGAACTGTACTTCCCTATATGGCACATCAATATTAAATAATTCTTTTGCAATTTTGGTGAAATACTTCGCTGTTTCACAAATAACATCATCAAAGTCTATATATATTTTCATCATTACATCCTTTCCAGTCTACATATATATATATTTTAGACATTCCGTTAAACATGATCAAACTACATTATCGGCAATAATTCTATTATTCCTTATTGAGTTTTATCATTTTTGCCGCATCTTTGCCTCTCGTGATCCAGCAAAATGTACATACAAAGATAATTCCTTTTACAATTGATGTCACAGAGAATGACCACCAGATACCTTCCAGCCCAAGCAATGCTCCACCTAAAATGATCGCAAGTGGAATTCTTGCACTGGTAAATAGAATGCTGATCACACTGCATAAATGTGTTTTTCCTAATCCTGATAACGCACCTACTGTCATCAGTTCTACAGCCATAAACGCTTCACTCACCCCAATGATCGTCAAATATCCGATCGCGATCATAATTGCCTTTGATTCATGGAAGAAAATCTCTGCGATTGCCTTTGGTTGAAAAACAAACATGATCGTAATAAAGATTCCCCATATTCCAACGCTGCACAAAGAGGCTTTGTATCCTTTTTTGACACGATCCATCTTTCCTGCTCCATAATTTTGCCCGATAAATGCATTTAGGGCTGTCCCAAATCCATCGGCTGTATTCCATGAAACAGATTCAATCTGCCCTCCGACTCTCTGGACCGCAACTGCTTCTGCCCCAAAGCCTGATACCATGCGGGTTAATATCATAGAAATTCCACAGTAAGCCATTCCCTGAATCGCTGTTGGGATACCGATCTTGCAGATTCCACTTAGATATTTGAATGGAATTTTTGCAAATAACTTAATTCCTTTTAATACATTTTGTTTTTTCTGTCGAATAATTCCAAGGATCAAAATAGTCATAACGATTGCCTGTGCACTTACCGTTGCGATCGCAGCTCCATTTACCCCAAATTTGTTTACTGGTCCAAGCCCCAGAATCAGTAATGGATCCAAGATCATATTCGTTACAAGCCCTATAAAATTGGCTATAAATGGTGTCTTTGAATCTCCTTGCGCTGTATAGATTCCAGTTAAAGTGAGTGTCAAAAATGAAAACACGATCAATCCACAGGCTATTTTTGTGTAAGATAATGCCGCCTGCAATGCCTCTGGATCTTGTAACTGAAAGAATCCTACCAGCGGATGCAAAAACAGTAACATCACTGCTGCAAATAAAAGTCCCATAAGCGTTGCCAGCTGAACCGCTGTCTGTGCATACTTATGAGCTTCTTCTCTGTCGCCTCGTCCAACGCATTGTGCTACCTGCACCTGCCCTCCCATTCTTGACATCGACGCTAATCCTTGTGAAAGCCACGTAAACATTCCTCCGACACCAACTCCAGCAACTGCTTTTGATCCAAGAAGTCCGATCCATGCCATATCTGTAATATTGTATAATGTTCCAAGAAATGATGATGCCATGATCGGAATTGCAAGTTTGGTTAGTGTTTTTAAAATTGGTCCTTTCGTTAAATTTCCTTCCATATCATCTCATAATCCCTTTCTCTCGTATCTTCATCTATACTTTCGCAATCAATTTCAAAATCTTCTCTCTGATAAAACTGTACGGCTCTTATATTTTTCTGATATACATTCAAATATAACTTACTTTTTTTATCTTTTACAAAATCCAATAACTGTTTACCGATTCCTTGTGATCTCATTTTTTCAGAAACAAAAATCCCCTCTACATATTCATCAGTTATCCCTATAAATCCACTTATGTTTTGGCAATCTTCATATATATATACTTCTGCTTGCAAAAGTTGTTCTTTTACCATGTTAAAATGATCTTTCCAATATTTTTCTGAAATAAAATCATGTGCTGTTAGATTTGCTTCTAACCATAGATTTGCAACTTTATCTACATCTGTTTTTTCTAATTTTCTGATCATAATCTTTTTTCCTTACTTATCACTTTCGTTTCATATATAAAAGCGGATATGGATTTCCTTCTTCATCATGGTCTGTTCTTTTGTATGTCGTAAATCCCATATGTTCATAAAATCCAATGGCTTTTGGATTTTGTTCATTGACAGTTACTTCTTTGATCTCGTAGTTTTCAATTCCATATCTTAATAGCTGCTTTCCGATTCCTTTTCCTCTTTCTTTTGAAGAAATGAACAGCATTTCCAAGCGGTGGTCTTGTGTTCCCATGAATGCAACTGGGATTCCGATTTCATTTTCTGCAACAATGAGATGTTTTACTCCCGTTAGTGCCTGTGGAACATATTTTTTGATTTGGTTTACTTCTGCATCGGAAAGAAAATGATGTGTTGCACGGACGGAATCTTCCCAGATTTCCAGAAGCTGTGATAATATATTAGTTCTTTGTTTTAATTCGTATATATTCATAGTATTTACCTCTTTGATTTTGTTTTTCGTTTTATTTTATCATATAATCTGTATTTCCTCTATAATAAAGAAACCCTTCAGAGTATTTTGCTCTGAAGGATTCTCTTCTCTTTAATAGAAACTATTTTTCCACTTTAATTTCCCAATATCCACTATATCCGCTTCCAACATATCTTACATTGTTCATTTTCTTTATATGACGCTTAACCGTTTTAGTACTTACACCTAATACATCTGCTATCTTTTCTGTACTTATCTTCTTATCATTTCTTATCAATTTTATAATCTGTACATCCATTAGATCTTGAGGGACATCATAATTCAAATTTGGCATTATCACAGTAAACTGATATCTATCTGATCGAAATGATGGCTTCTTACTCTCATCATAATTAATCTGAAATTCATATCCACCAATTATTTTCCCAAAACCACTTCCCTTTCGTTCCATATAACCAAGCCGATTAAATATATCTGCCAATACAGGATTTCTTCTAGTCGAAGGTACCATTAACGGATCTCTTTCTTGAATCACTGAACCATCTGGCATTCCACCCAGAGAATAAATTTCCATTCTGTCATCAAAAATATCAATATGAACTTCACTTCCATAAATCAAATAATCACGATGTGCTATCGCATTTACTAACGCTTCATGATAACTACGTTCTACATATTCCGGCATTTCTTCTCTTGAATTCGCTGTTTTTCGCCACATCTTCTTCGCATTTCGTTTAATAAATGCCTCTCCATTATCTATTAATGATATAACGCTTCCTGAATATTCTGCATCATCGAATGCATCAATAATTCCACCTCTTTTATTTAATCCATTCCATCTTGTGCAAAATAATCTTGAACACATGGTAGGACTTTCATCGACAATCAATGCACCTGCATTTGTAAGATACCCTTGTTCATTTGCCAGTCCAAAAGAAATCAAATCTTTTTCATCAAAGTATTTTCTGTAATAGCTTCAATTTTTGCATTCTGTGTGTTAGACTTCATTATAGATACCTCTTTGTTCAATAAGATTTTTACTAACCTGCCAGTCAGTAGTCTTATTGTACTCTGAGGTATTTTCAATTTTCAACATCCACGTTTTTTATTATACAGGAAGCTCCTTAAATTCACTTTCCGTTTTTATTTTACCATTCTCATATTCTTTTCGCAATAGATAGCCTATCGTATTCTCATACTTACGCTTATATACATACTTATGCAACCAATTATTTAATTGACGATCATAAAATGTATTATACTGAATTTCTATTGGATAATGATAATTACTTGCTTGGTAATAAACATGTACACCTCTATAACCATCATCATTTGCTTTCCCTTTTGACATATCTGCAATTCGAATATGTTCATATGATTTCAATTTTAATATTTCTTCGTAATTATCACATAATGTACGAAATCCCAATAAATCATCAAATACCTTTCTTGTTTGATGATCAGGATAATATCTATTATATTTAAAGAAAGCTAACTGAATACTTTTTACCCGATAATCTGTTGCAATATTATATAATAAATTATAAACTATCATACCATTCATTCACACAAATTAATTCCTGAAACAAACTGTTTTTCTCAAAATAGTGAAGATTCTTTTTTAAATTTATTCCTAATTTTGATTGGTATGAAAGTTTATACAAAATTTCTAATGATAAACCATCCTTTTTCAAAATCTGATTTGCTGTATACATAACACTTTTCCTCTCCCCAAATCTTTTTATTCATATCTAAGCTAAAAATTTTTTGATTTTATTTTTTATTCCTACTACTTTTTTAAAAAAACTATTTTCATATGCTTTATTTTTAACTTCTTTTTCATCTTCTCTAATTTTAGGTATTAGAGCATTCCAAAACCATTCTTTAGTATAATCCGCTTTCCATTTAACTACATTATCAAAATACTCCATACAATTATAAGAAGTATCTTTGTATCCTGGAATCCAAAAAACATTTACAGTATCATTGTACAAAAATTCCACTCTAATCTCAGCATGTATAATACCTTTATCTTTATTTCCATAAAAATATGGAGATAGATAAAAGAAATCAATGACCGATTTATTATCAAATATATTCCATTCCTCATCTCCATTTTCATTATAGCTATAGCAATCATGCTTTTGTGCAAACTCAATTATTCTAAACCATTGCTCTTTTGAAACGTTTGCAATTAAGTATTTTCCATTCTTCTCTGCTAAACCTTCTGTCCCCATAATCTTGTTAATTTCAATTTGTGCTTCTTTATAGACATTATGCAGATCATTAAAAAGGCAATATAAATGGTATGCAGAATATGCATTTATTTTCATTCTAATATTTTCAATTTCAATCCAACTATCATCATCTAATGTTTCTCTTCCAATAATATGCTTATTTTGAAATACCTCTTTTGTAACAAAATAATCTTTAAGTAATTTTTCTTGATCTATAGAAATAATTGCGCCTTCAATATTGTATTTTCTAAATTCCACTACGCATGAAAGTTTCTCTTTATAACTTTTTGGAATAAAAGCAAATAAACTAACATCCCCAAATCCCTTTTTCCACGTATAATATTCCTTCGTATTATAGATATTTTCTTGTGATAATTCGTTTGTCTTAGAAATAATACTTTCCCAAGACAATCTTCCCGTTTCGAAAACCATATTTACATATCCATAAATTTTCGTTAATAACTTCGGATTATTTTTACTTTTTGTTTCTATCTCAGTAATTAATTTTTCAAAATTAATTACATTATTTTTTATAGTAAACTTTTTCGTTGTTTTTATATCTATTTCATTATTGTCGTTCCGATATTTATGAGGATCATCATTCAATATCAGAATATACAATTCATCTATATCTTTATACAATTTATTTTTTACAAATTTCTCTGTGGTACCTTCAATTTTACTTCTACGTACTGTTGATGTAACTTGATAAGCAACTTTATTTTTCTTGTCCACCAAATCAATGGCAACATAATGTGGCTTCCCTTGCACACCAATTGTAACAAGTTCATATCCATATAATGTATTTAGAATTTTTCCAAAAATTTCTTCGCAGATAACATTAATATCACAAAGATTTAATTTATTGCTATTTTTTATTCCTTCTGAAATCAATTTTAACCGATTAGCCACTCTTTCAATTGTAATATCCCCATCAGTTAAAAATTCGTTTGTATATCTTATCATTATTTTTCCCTTTCTTATTTTCACTTAACTCTTTTCACAAATTAAATATGTAATTTCGCTTACAATCATAACTTGCTTTTGACATTACAATTATAATCTAATATTTATTTTAGACTATAAATTCTTGTCCTATTTATATTCTTATTCTGTCATTTTATTTATTCAAGTCAACTTATACTATATTTTCAATACTCATTTTATCTACCATAGCCAATATATACGACAAAAAAATAGACTGGTACACATACATCTATGTATCAGCCTACTTTTTATCACCTATAATTTCTTTTCATATGTATTATCCGCTACCATTTGTAATTCTGTCATATCTTCAATATCATATGTGACTTTCTCTTGATTTTCCTCTGTAAATGTTGATGAACCACCGATACCAAAGTATTTTTCAAAAAATGCTTTTAATCTATCAATAACATTTTGTTTCTTTTTTGTTCTCCCTCCTCCACCAAAACGTGATATTGGCGGCATCAATTTGTCAATATCTGTTCCTACTGTTTTAATTTCTCCGTCTCTAAACGCATTTTCCATAAACTTGCGAGTATCTTCTGGTTTTAATCTTTCTTCTGTGATAATTGTATCAAGATCTTGTTTCCGTTGTTTTGCAACATAGCTGTGCCACTCATCCATAACATCATCTACATCATTGATTCCCGAAATAAAGTTCTCAATCAATTGTTTCTTACTGCGTAGTTCTGGACTTGCATCTATTGCCTTATTAATTGTTATCAAAACTTCTTTATCTTTACAATGTGTATCATGATATTTCTTGACAAGCATAAGAATATAGTCGATATTAATCTCAATCTGTTTGATCAATTCAATCTCAAACACTACATCATCTGTAATATCTGTACTTTCCTGACGTTTCCTCTTCCACTCATCTCTTAAATCCTGATAACGTCCTAGATAATCTTGTAAATCACGTTCTGAAATTAACTCATTTCCTTTAAATTCGTCAAATGACAACAGTAGATTTCTCATACGTAAAATTGCACCAAATAATGCAATAAAATCTTTCTGATTTTGTTCTCCAATAATCTGTGGTTCTGATAATGGAAAATCATTATTTAAATTTTCTATCATTTCCATATATCCTGGCATCGGTTTACCATCTACAGATTCATAACCATAATAATAATCTTTGAAACTTTTCAATAATACAATTCCTCCAGCATTTTTATCACCAAATAATGAAATCGCACTATCTACTCTTTTTTGCAGATTCCGAAAACACACAATATTTCCAAATGTCTTTATAGAATTCAAAATTCGATTTGTACGTGAAAATGCCTGTATCAAACCATGCATTTTTAGATTTTTATCTACCCAAAGTGTATTTAACGTTGTTGCATCGAAACCTGTAAGGAACATATTTACTACAATTAAAATATCTAATTCCTTATTTTTCATACGTAACGATACATCTTTATAATAATTTTGGAACTTGTCACTCGATGTATCATAATTCGTCTGAAATATTTTATTATAATCATCTATAGCTTGTTCCAAGAAATCTCTAGATGATTGGTCAAGTGCAGAAGTATCTTCTGAATTTTCTTCATATAAAATTCCATCGGATTCTTCTTCATTTGCAGCATAACTAAAAATCGTCGCCACTCGTAATCTTTTTGTTGGATCTTCTTTCATTTGCTTTTTAAATTCTTGGTAATACAATTTTGCCATTGGTACACTTGATACTGCAAATATAGAATTAAATCCACTAATTCTCTGTTTTTCCTTAATTTCTTCTACCTCATCACGCTTAGCAGAGGCTACTTCTTCCACATTCATCAGTCTATTATATATGTATGTTTTATCTCCACGGTAGGTCTTCTGATCAAAATGTTCCAGTATATATTGTGTAACAAGCTGAATACGTTCCTGTGCCATCATAACTTTTTCACGATTAATGTCCCATACCATTTCATCTGTAATTTCTTCATCCATATCCATGGTTTTAATATAGTCTACTCGAAATGGAAGAACATTTTTATCATTAATCGCATCAACGATTGTATAACTATGAAGTTGATCTCCAAACGTCTGTGCCGTTGTGAAAAATCCTGTACTCTTTGCTTTTCCGGAATTAACCGAAAATATTGGTGTACCTGTAAACCCGAACAAATGATACCTTTTAAAATTTTTTACAATTGCTGTATGCATATCTCCAAACTGACTTCGATGGCATTCATCAAAGATAATGACTATATGTTCTTTATATACTTCATGATCTGGATTCTTTTTTATAAAGGTTGCTAATTTTTGAATCGTTGTAATTATAATACTAGTATTCGGATCTTCCAGTTGACGTTTTAATATTCTAGTTGATGTATTACTATTCGCAGCTCCCTTTTCAAATCGATCATATTCCTTCATTGTCTGATAATCTAAATCCTTACGATCCACTACAAATAATACTTTATCAATATATGGAAGCTTTGTTGCCAATCTGGCGGTTTTGAAAGATGTCAATGTCTTACCTGATCCTGTTGTATGCCAAATGTATCCACCGCCTTCTATACTTCCATATTTTTTATAATTATTCGCTATTTCAATACGATTAAGGATGCGTTCCGTTGCTGTAATCTGATATGGACGCATTACCATTAACATATTTTCGGATGTAAAAATACAATATTTTGTAAGGATATTTAAAATTGTATGTTTTGCAAAGAATGTTTTCGTAAAATCAACAAGATCCGTAATCACCCGATTATTAGCATCCGCCCAAAAACATGTAAACTCAAAACTATTGCTAGTTTTGGTTCTGCTTGCACCTCTTTTTTCTTGTTCTTTTTGTGCATTCTGTCTTGTACTATTCGAATAATATTTTGTATTTGTACCATTAGAAATCACAAAAATCTGAACATACTCATATAATCCACTTCCAGCTCCAAAAGATTCTCTCTGATAACGATTGATCTGATTAAATGCCTCTCTAATTTTTACGCCTCTTCGCTTTAGTTCAATATGAATCAATGGAAATCCATTTACTAAAATTGTTACATCATATCGGTTATTATGTTTGGCTCCTTCTTCCATTCCAATCTTATACTGGTTTATAACCTGCAGCTTATTATTGTGGATATTTGTTTTATCTATGAGCATTATATTTTTAGTTGAACCATTATCGCGAATCAACACTTGAACATTATCTTCTTGAATCTTACGTGTTTTCTCTACAATATGCTCATTTGGATTCGCAATATTATCTTTGAAAAACTGCTGCCATTCTGTATCAGAAAAATGATAATCATTTAATTCCTCTAGTTTATTACGAAGATTTAAAATCAAGTCATTTTCTGTATGAATTGATAAATATTCATATCCTTGTTCACATAACATTCGAATAAATTCTTGTTCCAGTTCAGCCTCACTTTGATAACTGTCCGAACGTTTTTTAACTGGTTCATATTCTGTAACAACCGTATTTTCTGATGTTTCAGCTACAATATTAAAATATGGCACATACTCATCTCCTTACTTTTGCAATTCTTTAAAGGTTAGCAGTTTATCTCGATAATATTCATATTGTTTTTTACGTGCTTCTATTTCAGCCGGAAGTCCTATGGATAAATCATTACAAATGCTGTCAAAACGATCTAAAATATCTGTAATCTTTTGTTGTTCCTCTATTGTTGGAATAGCTATTGAAATATTTAAAATATCATTTTTTCGCAAGTTTGTTTGATCTGCTCCATTATCGTATCTTAAAAGTTGTCTGTTTCGATTTAAAACATAATACAAATATTTGGTACTTATTAAATGTGTTCTATTTACAGTAAAAGCTCCAATTCGTTGATTTAATGTATACTTGTCATTTTCCTCTACCAAATAACATTTTGCTAATGCACGCCCATTTGGTAAATCACTCATGACCATAAGAATATCATTTTTATACAATGGACAAATCTGTTGATCTGAATATTTTTTTACTTCTCCATTTGTAGATACAAATTTGGAATTTACAACAATATATTTTCCGTTGTCAATAATATTTTTTTCGTGTCCTTTTCCATTTCTGAAATCAACGATATCATCTAATTTTACAACAGCATATCCAAAAACATATTGTAAAAGTTTAATTACATTCAGCTCTGTCTGTCTGTCTGTCTGTCTGTCTGTCTGTCTGTCTGTCTGTCTGTC
>OGJJ01001778.1_pt1 | contig 15373 bp, 14 predicted proteins | sample 1572081 | NCBI WGS metagenome assembly OGJJ01 (sample SAMEA2582122, study PRJEB24529) | metagenome | biome: Human gut stool | place: China | collected 2011
CCCCTGCCACTACGTTTGCACATCTGGATGCGACCACCGTACTTTCCAGAAAGATTGTAGAGCAGGGTATTTATCCTGCTGTCGACCCGCTGGAGTCCACTTCCCGTATTCTGGAGCCGGATGTGGTCGGTGAGGAGCATTATGAGGTAGCCCGTCGTGTACAGGAGACCTTACAGAAATATAAAGAGTTACAGGATATCATTGCAATTCTGGGTATGGAGGAGTTGTCTGAGGAAGACCGGGTTACCGTAAACCGTGCGAGAAAAGTCCAGAGATTCTTGTCCCAGCCTTTCCATGTGGCAGAGAATTTCACCGGTGTATCCGGTAAATATGTGCCCATTGCCGAGACAATCCGTGGATTTAAGGCAATTTTGAACGGTGAGATGGATCAGTATCCGGAAGCTGCCTTTTTCAATGTAGGTACGATTGACGAAGTGGCTGAAAAAGCCAAGACGTTATAGTCATACCGGAACAGGAGGCAGAGATGGCAACACTCTTTCGAGCAGATATCATAGCAGCCAATCGTGTTTTCTTTAAGGGAAAAATCCAGTGCATCATTGTACCGGCACTGGACGGCGAGCTGGCAATCATGGCAAATCATCAGGAAATGATTATTGCTGTACAGACAGGGGAAATCCGTTTCCAGCTGGAGGATGGAACCTGGAAGTCTGCTGCTGTGGGTGCCGGACAGGCAGAAATTTCCCATAACCGTTTTATCCTGCTGGTGTCCACTGCAGAATATCCGGAGGAGATTGATGTGGCGAGAGCGAAGGCTTCTTACGAGCGTGCCCAGGAGGCAATGCGTCAGCAGCAGAGCATGATGGAGTATCACCGCAGTAAGATGGCAATGGCCAGAGCCATGGCGAGACTTCGGGAAGCAGACAAAACAAAAGCATAAGAAACCCGTATCCCCGGACATTCCCGTCCGGGGATATTTGTGATATAATAACTATTCAGAGCCATGCAAATCTGGAACAAGCTGACCATTTATGGTCATGCTTTTACAGATTTATATGGCGAGATAACCACATGAGCAAAAGGAAAGCTACGCAGTAGCGGTTTTGCGAATAGGGTCTGAATAGTTATTATAAAAATATGAACGAAAACGGAGGGTTTTATGGAGACAATCAGCATAGAAAACGGGGAACTTCGGGCAGAAATCAAGCTGCATGGAGCAGAGCTGAAGTCCTTAATCAGAAAAAGTGACGGACAGGAGATTATGTGGGAGGCAGACCCGGCATACTGGGGGAAAACTTCACCGATTCTTTTTCCCTTTATCGGAAAACTGGAGGGAGCATCCTATCGTTATGCAGGGCAGACCTACCCGGCAGAAAAGCACGGGTTTGCCAGAGACATGGATTTTGTCGTAGTGCAGAAGGCAGACGATAGCGTAACCCTGTCCATTGAGAGTAACGCTGACACATTGCAGAAATATCCCTTCTCTTTTCGGCTGGAAATGGAATATCGGCTGGAGGGTACTGCGCTTCAGGCACAATATCGGGTAAAGAACGAGGGGCAGAAACCCATGTATTTTTCACTGGGCGGACATCCTGCTTTTGCATGTCCCTTGTTGGTAAATGGAGTGCGAGCCGGCAAGCGTACCGATGGAAATACCATTCACCTTTATGGAAAAAATCATCAGCCATTGGAAGTAAACAGTTTATCGGCGACGGAAATCAATGTAAATAATGGATTACTTACCGGGGAACACTATGGGGTAGCCATGAACCAGGGTGTGATTTCCATTGTGGATCATCTGTTTGACAAGGATGCTTTGTGCTTTGCAGAACAGGGAATAGAAGAAGTCGGATTTGTCGATGCGGATGGCAGGGAATATATCCGTATGAAAGCAGACTGTCCGGTCTGGGGAATCTGGTCCATGCCTACATCGGATGCCTCTTATGTGTGCATAGAGCCTTGGTGGGGAATTTGTGATGCACAGGGATATGAAGGCAGACTGGAAGAGAGACCTTATACCAACTGTGTGCAGGCCGGAGAGATCTGGCAGCATGGATTTACACTTTACATTTAAAAGAGGAGTATAAAAAATGGCATTTAATCCTGCAACCCTGATGAAGCTCATGGGAGCAAAAAATAAATTTACACAGAATCACCCGAAATTTGAGTCCTTTGTGAAGGCTGTTTTTCTGGGACATGGCTCTATTCCGGAGGGAACGATCATTGAGATCAGTGTGACCCGACCCGGCGAAGAACCGATTACCACCAATCTGAAGGTGCAGCAATCCGATCTGGAGCTGGTGGAAGAACTGAAAGCACTGGCAGAAAGATAAGGAAAAGTAGGAGGAAATTTATCATGGGTTTACACTCGAATCTGGAGCGAGATGTGGTACTGATGAATCTGGAGCAGCAGATTACGCAGCTGACCGTAGAGTTGTTTGGAAAATCATTGGAGGAATGTTCGGATCAGGAACTCTACTATGCAGTATTGACACTGATCAAGGAATTAATGAGTGTGACCGATCAGATTGAGGGAGAGAAAAAGGTCTATTATATCTCTGCGGAATTCCTGATAGGAAAGCTGCTTTCCAATAACCTGATCAATCTGGGAATTTATGATCAGGTGGAGAAGATTTTAGAAAAGCACGGACGCAAATTGTCCGTACTGGAAGAGTTAGAACCGGAACCCTCTCTGGGAAACGGTGGTCTGGGACGTCTGGCAGCCTGCTTCCTGGATTCCATAGCTACGCTGGGACTGCCGGGAGACGGGATCGGATTGAACTACCATTTTGGATTGTTTAAGCAGGTATTCAAGGATCATTTACAGACGGCGGAAAAAAATGAATGGATTGGGAAACAGTCCTGGCTGACCCGTACGGAGGACAGCTTCGTGATCAATTTCGGAGACTGTAAAGTGACTTCGAGGATGTACGACCTGGATGTGATAGGCTATGACAGCGGAGTAAATAAGCTGCATCTGTTTGATCTGGAATCGGTGGATGAGAGTCTTGTGAAGGACGGAATTACCTTCGATAAGGAGGCTGTCACGAAAAATCTGACTCTGTTTTTATATCCGGATGACTCTGACGAGGCTGGCAATCTGCTGCGTATTTACCAACAGTACTTTATGGTGAGTAATGCAGCTCACCTGATCTTAAAGGAGATGCGGGAGAAAAAATACGATTTGCGCAGAATGTATGATCATGCGGTAATCCAGATCAATGACACCCATCCTACCATGATTATTCCCGAACTGATCCGGATTCTGGTGGAGGAAAAGGCTTTTTCCGTAGAGGAAGCAATGGAGGTGGTGAGCAGAACCTGTGCCTATACCAATCACACCATTCTGGCAGAAGCATTGGAGAAGTGGCCCTTAGCTTATCTGGAAAAGGTTGTTCCCCAGCTGGTTCCTTACATTAAGGAAATGGACAAGCGGGTAGCTGCCAGGTTTAAAGACCCGGATGTGCAGATTATCGACAAGGATGGCCGGGTACACATGGCGCGCATTGACATCCATTATGGTTTCTCGGTGAACGGAGTGGCAGCGATCCATACGGAAATCCTTAAAAACACGGAATTAAATGCTTTCTACAAGATCTATCCGGAGAAATTTAATAATAAGACCAATGGGATTACCTTCCGTCGCTGGCTGCTTTGCTGCAACAGAGAATTGGCAGGCTTCCTTACGGAACAGATCAGAGCCGGATACAAAAAGGATGCGCGGAAGCTGGAGAAACTTTTAAATTACAAGGATAATCCGGATGTCCTGGATAGGTTAGAACAGATTAAGAGGACGAAAAAACAGCAGCTGGTGGATTATGTGGAGCAAAAGGAAGGGATTCATTTAAATCCGGATTCTATTTTTGACATTCAGGTAAAACGTCTCCACGAGTACAAGCGGCAGCAGATGAATGCCTTATATATCATCCACAAATATTTGGAGATTAAGAAGGGGAAGAAGCCCACAACTCCGATTACCTTTATTTTCGGAGCCAAAGCGGCACCGGCTTATGCGATTGCCCAGGATATCATCCATCTGATTCTGTGCCTTCAGGATATTGTGAATCATGATCCGGAGGTCAGTCCTTATATGACAGTGTTTATGGCAGAAAACTATAATGTGACTTATGCGGAGAAGCTGATTCCTGCCTGCGATATTTCGGAGCAGATTTCCTTAGCTTCCAAGGAGGCCTCAGGTACCGGAAACATGAAATTCATGTTGAACGGCGCGGTGACGCTGGGAACGGCGGACGGTGCCAATGTGGAGATTGCGGAACTGGTAGGAGACGACAATATGTATGAGTTCGGCATCTCCTCCGGGGAGGTCATTGCCCATTATGAGAAAGCGGACTATGTGGCAAAGGACTATTACAAAAAGAGTCCTGTCATCAAGGAAGCGGTTGACTTCATCCTCAGTAAACAGATGCTTGCGGTGGGACATAAGGAAAATCTGGAGCGGCTTTACAAGGAATTGCTTAATAAGGATTGGTTCATGACCCTCATTGATCTGGAGGAATATATCAAGGTGAAGGAGCAGATGCTTCTGGACTATGAGAAGAGAGAAAAATGGAAAAAGATGATGCTGGTAAATATTGCCAAAGCAGGCTATTTTTCCTCAGACAGAACCATAGAAGAGTACAATCGGGACATTTGGAAATTACAGCCCATGGAACGATAAAATGTCAAAATCAAAAAAACCTCTGTGCACGGAAATGTGTACAGAGGTTTTTTTGATGAATAATTTAGTATGGAATTATGAAAACTAAAGATAAATGAAAAAGAGAGGAATGCAGAGGATTATGAAAAAGAGAATGGTAAGCATGCTTCTTTGTTGTGTTCTGACGGTGGGGATGCTGACGGGATGCGGCAATACGACAGAAGGAAACGGAAATCAAAAGGAGACAACGGAACAGACGACAGCATCTGGCGGAAGAATTTATTTTTTGAATTTCAAACCGGAACAGAATGATCAATGGCTGGCATTGGCTAAGATGTATACACAGCAGACAGGTGTTCCCTTTGCTGTGCAGACTGCGGCAAGTGACACCTATGAGTCTACCTTAAAATCAGAGATGGCGAAGAGCCAGGCACCTACTTTGTTTCAGGTGAATGGACCGGTTGGACTGTCTACCTGGAAGGATTATTGCTATGATTTGTCAGACAGTGAGGTTTATGCCCATCTTACCAGTGATGATTTCGCACTGAAGGAAGGAAACGAGGTAAAAGCGATTGCCTATGTGATTGAAACCTATGGACTGATTTATAATAAAGCATTACTGCGGGACTATATGGAAACGGATGGGGCAGTGATCCGTGATGTGGCGGAAATCAATTCCTTTATGAAATTGAAAGCGGTTGCAGATGATATACAGGCGAAAAAAGAGGATCTGGGCATTGCGGGAGCATTTACCTCTGCGGGAATGGATAGCTCTTCAGACTGGAGATTCAAGACACATCTGGCCAATCTGCCGGTCTATTACGAATATCGGGACGCAGGTGTACAGGCGATGGAGCAGATTCAGGGAACCTATCTGGATCAATACAGGCAGATCTGGGATTTGTATATCACAGATTCCACCTGCTCGCCCACCCTTCTTTCCGGCAGAACCGGTGAAGATGCAGCCAGTGAATTTGCGTTGGGAGAGGCTGTCTTCTATCAGAATGGAACCTGGGCGTATTCCGATATTGCCGGGAATGAGGTGGCGGATGAGGATCTGGGCATGCTGCCCATTTATATCGGGGTGGAAGGCGAAGAAGAGCAGGGATTGTGCACGGGTTCAGAGAACTACTGGTGTGTGAATAAGAACGCTTCCCCGGAGGATATTCAGGCGACACTGGATTTCCTGAACTGGGTGGTAACTGCGGATGAGGGAAGACGGGTTCTTGCCCACGATATGGGATTTGTCACCCCGTTTGATACTTTTGAGAAGGATATTCCCCAAAATCCGCTGGCACAGGCAGCAGAAGAATACTTGAAGGAAGGAAAACAGCCGATAGCCTGGACTTTTACCACGATGCCGTCGGAACAGTGGAAAAACGGGGTGGGTAGTGCACTTTTGGAATACGCACAGGGTACCGGAACCTGGGATGGGGTCAAAACAGCCTTTGTGGATGGTTGGGCGAGAGAGTATGCGGTCTCCGGAAGGTAGGAATCAGAGATGGAAAAAGCAATGAAACGGTATTTTCCTATTTTTATGCTGCCGACGCTGGCAGCCTTCACCATCGGATTTCTCATCCCGTTCCTCCAGGGAATTTATCTATCCTTTTGCAGATTTACTACGGTAAAGGATGCACGGTTTATCGGAATTTCTAATTACCTGAAAGTGTTTGCGGATGGAACCTTTCTCCATGCATTGTGGTTTACGGCTTTGTTTACACTCTTTGCGGTACTCACCATCAATTTTTTTGGCTTTGCCATAGCGCTGCTTCTGACCAGGGGATTTCCTGGGACAAACCTGTTCCGGACGGTATTTTTCATGCCGAATCTGATTGGCGGAATCGTGCTGGGGTATGTGTGGCAGTTATTATTGAACGGAATTTTGCTGCGGTTTGACCGGACATTGACTTACAGTGGAGCATACGGATTCTGGGGGCTGTTGGTTCTCATGAACTGGCAGCAGATCGGTTATATGATGATTATTTATATTGCAGGAATCCAGAATGTGCCGGGAGAATTGATGGAAGCAGCCAAGATTGACGGAGCAACCTCCGGGCAGATTTTACGGCATGTGACTATTCCCATGGTGATGCCTTCCATTACCATCTGTACCTTTCTCACATTGACCAATTCCTTTAAGCTCTTCGATCAAAACCTGGCGTTGACGGCAGGAGAACCCGCAAACAAATCAGAGATGCTGGCACTGAATATTTTTCATACCTTCTATGGGAGAAGTGGCTGGGAAGGTGTGGGACAGGCAAAGGCCGTGATCTTTTTCCTGCTTGTTTCGTTGATTACACTTGTGCAGATGAAAATGACAAAAGCAAGGGAGGTGCAGCAATGAATGCAGAGAAAAAAAGAGGATATGGCTGGAGTATTTTCTTTGCACTGCTGGCCATCGCCTATGTATACCCCATCGTATTGGTGGTGGTGAATTCTTTTAAGAAAAAGGCTTATATTGCGAAGCAGCCCTTTGCAGTTCCCAGAGGAAAAATGTATGTGGGATTTTCCAATTACAGCGGCGGAATCGAAAAGACCCAATTTTTCAGTGCTTTCTGGACATCCCTGTTTATCACGGTCTTTTCCGTGCTGGTAATCGTAATTTTAACATCCATGTGTGCCTGGTATATCGCCAGAGTATACAATCGTTTCACCAGAATTTTTTATAATCTGTGTCTGTTCTCCATGATTGTGCCCTTTCAGATGGTGATGTTTACCCTCTCCAAGCTGACAGATACCCTGAGGTTAAATACACCCTGGGGGTTGGTTGTGATTTATCTGGGATTTGGTGCGGGATTGGCAGTATTTATGTTCAGCGGTTTCGTGAAAGCCATTCCTCTGGAAATTGAGGAAGCGGCAATGATGGATGGATGTACACCATTACAGACCTACTGCAGGGTAGTCTTTCCGATTTTGAAGCCGACCTGTATTACCGTGGCAATTCTGCAGACCATGTGGATCTGGAATGATTATCTGCTGCCTTATTTGACCCTGGATCTCAAACGGTTTAAAACCATACCCATTGCAGTCCAGTATTTGAAAGGGGGATATGGCTCTGTGGATATGGGGGCAATGATGGCGGTACTGGTGCTCTCCATCATTCCCATTGTGATTTTTTATCTGTTTTGTCAGCGTTTTATCATCGAAGGTGTTGTCGCCGGCGCAGTAAAAGGATAAGAGAATCCTTATAGATAGATCATGTTGGAATTGTGATATCTGGGATCTTCGGTGACATCAGCCAGAAAACGTTCATCCATCCGGTAAGCATCGGCAGCTTCCCTGGAAGGAAATTCGATTTCCGCAAGAACCAGGGGGGCAAGAGCACCCTCAAAGACATCCAGTTCAATGGTGAGTGTGGCAGTACCCAACAGGCGCAGACATTCCGCATTGATTTCCGTGGGAGAGAGGGGGATCAGGTAACGCTTTTTCGTGATGGGATGGCCGTCTGCCTTTTCCAGAAGATGGGCGTAGGACTCTGCGTTTAAAGGAAGATTATATTCTTCTCTGGCCATCATACCACTTCCCTTGTAGGTGAGGTAATACTCCGTATCACTGCGGCGGATGCGCACCACCGGCTTTGTATTCAAATAGGCCTGTTCGATCTGACGGCACTGGAATTGTTCCAGATCAGCAGGCAGTTCCTTTACCAGAAATTTTCGCTCGATTTCCATTCCCATGGGGAGTTCTCCTCTTAATTCCTACGGTTTTGACAGTAAGTGTTAAATTCTGTGTGAACAGTAGACAGATTTAACAAAATGTTAATGGTATTATAACGCAGATAATGCTAAAATAAAACTGTTTGAGAAACAATACATGGGAGGTTTACATAAAATGAGTCATATTGCAGTTTTTTTTGCGGAAGGGTATGAAGAAATAGAGGCATTGACAGTGGTGGATATTCTGCGGAGAGCCGGAGAGGATGTCAGCATGGTATCGGTAAGCGGGGAGCATTGCGTCAAGGGGTCTCACGGAATCGGCGTGAATATGGATCTTTCTTTAGGCGAACTGGATTTTGAAAGCCAGGATGTTTTGGTGTTACCGGGCGGATTAAAGGGAACCCAGAATCTGGAGGCATGTGAGCCGCTGATGAAGCAGTTTGATGCTTTTTATCAGGAAGGGAAGACGATCGCGGCAATCTGTGCAGCACCCAGCATTTTTGGACATCGGGGTTACTTAAAAGGGAAAAAAGCCTGCTCCTATCCTTCCTTTGAAAGTCATCTGGAAGGAGCGGAGGTTTTACAACAGCCGGCAATCTGTGACGGGGAAGTGATTACCGGACGGGGCATGGGAGCATCTATTGCCTTTGCCCTGGAAATTCTTGCGAAGCTGCAGAACAAAGAGGCTGCAGATACCATGGCAGAAAATATTGTGTATACCAGATAGGGGCGGGCATGAATATTTTATTTTTTCTGAAACCGAAAAGTGAAGTGGCATACATCTATGATGACTACTCGCTGCGGCAATCACTGGAAAAGATGGAGCGTCACGGATATGCGGCAATTCCGATTATCGGAAGAGAAGACGGTACATATAAAGGAACCATCACCGAGGGTGATCTGTTGTGGGCAGTGAAAGAATATTGGAACCTGAACATCCATACGGCGGAGGATCTGCCGATTATGGAGATCCCCAGACATAGGGATAATTTACCTGTATCTGTGGGAGAAACAATGGAAAACCTGATTGATAAGGTAACCAATCAGAACTTTGTGCCGGTCATAGACGATGAGGGACATTTTATCGGGATCATCACAAGAAAAGATGTGATTGGCTATCTGGTACATGAACTGGGTAGAAACAATGAGATGTGATAGAAGGAAGCGAATAATCGGTGTGCTGACAGGGCTCCTGTGCATGCTGTTACTGACCGGCTGCGGAAGCTTTGATATTTCCAATACCAAAGTGGTGTTGACCACCGGCTTTGATAAGGATGAGATTTTTCGCATTGAAACCATATCCTGCACGGTTCCGGAAGTGATGGTTTACCTGACCAATACCCAGAATCAGTATGAAAGTGTCTATGGCAGTGAAATCTGGGGGGCAAGCTTTGAAGGAGTGTCACTGGGAGAAAACATAAAAGAAACCGTGTTGGCACAGATTGCCCAGATTAAAACCATGAATCTGATGGCACAGGATTATAAGGTGGAACTGGATGAGCAGGAACAGGAGTCGGTAAAGCAGGCAGCAGAGAAGTATTACAACTCCTTAAATACGGTGGAAATAGAAAAAATGGGAGTCGATCAGAAGCTGATCGAAAATCTCTATCGGGAATATGCCACGGCGGATAAGGTGTACCAGTATATTATCCGGGATGTAAACCCGGAGATCAGTGACGATGAAGCCCGGATTATTACGGTGGAGCATATTCTGATCAAAACCTATGCCCTGGATGGAAACGGGCAGAAGATCGCGTATACGGGAACAGATAAGGAAGAAGCTCTGGAAACGGCAGAAAAGGTCTGGAATATGGCCGTATCCGGAGAAACCGATTTCGAGGAGCTTGCCACACAATACAGTGAGGATGAGAATGTGACCTATTCGTTCGGCAAAGGAGAGACGGAAGAAGCCTTTGAAAAGGCAGCCTTTGATCTGGGAACCGGAGAAATAAGCAACATCGTAGAGACATCCCTGGGCTATCATATTATTAAATGCATCAGTACCTTCAACAAAGAGGAAACGGATGCCAATAAAATCCGGATCGTGGAGAAAAAACGGCAGGAGGTCTTTGGGGAAGAGTACGATGCGTATGTGAAGAAGCTGACCAGGGATCTGAATGAACAGCTGTGGGAAAGCATTTCTTTCCTTTATGATCCGGAGGTACAAACCCAGGATTTTTTCAATATTTATGACGAGTATTTTGGTTACAGTTCAAGACAGACGCAGGGAGTTTAGAGAAATTTAAGAATTGATTCATAAAATTATTAGCACTCATGGCAAATGAGTGCTAATTTTTTATTGACATTTACATTTCAGAGTTTTAAACTGGTCATTAGTGGCAGGGAAACCTGCAGGAGACATGGTTATTAATAACAGAAAAGGAAGTGTTTTACTATGGCAGCAAGAAGTGGAAGTTTATCAATCAACAGTGAGAATATATTCCCGATTATCAAGAAGTGGTTGTATTCCGATCATGATATTTTTTTCCGGGAATTGATTTCCAACGGTTGTGATGCGATTACCAAATTAAAGAAGCTGGATATGATGGGAGAGTATTCTCTTCCGGAAGGTTATAAACCCCAGGTGCAGGTAATCGTAAATCCGGAAGAGAAAACCATTACCTTTATTGATAACGGTTTGGGAATGACTGCAGAGGAAGTAGAAGAATACATTAACCAGATCGCATTTTCCGGAGCAACGGATTTCATTACCAAATATAAAGACAAGACAAACGATGACCAGATCATCGGACATTTCGGTTTAGGCTTTTATTCTGCATTTATGGTAGCAGATGAGGTACACATTGATACGTTATCCTACAAGCAGGATGCAAAACCGGTACACTGGGAGTGTGATGGCGGTACCGAGTACTCCATGGAAGAGGGAGACTGGAATCAGGTTGGTACGAAGATCACACTGTTTGTCAATGAAGACTGCCTGAAATTCTGTAACGAATATGAGGCAAGAGAAGTCGTCAGCAAATACTGTTCATTCATGCCCACCGAGATTTATCTGTCCAGAGCCAATACGACGGAAACCCAGACCATTAAGCCGGAGGAAAAGCTGGACACAGATAAAGTAATCGAAACCATCAAGCCGGAGAAAGAAGGCGAGGAAGAAAAACTGAAAATCGCCAAACGTCCGGAACTGATGAATGATACACAGCCTCTTTGGACGAAACATCCCAATGAGTGTACTAAGGAAGAATATCTGGACTTTTACCGCAAGGTATTTCATGACTATAAAGAGCCCCTGTTCTGGATTCATTTGAATATGGATTATCCTTTTAATTTAAAAGGTATTCTGTATTTCCCCAAACTGAATATGGAGTATGAATCCATTGAAGGTACGATCAAATTATATAATAATCAGGTATTCGTTGCAGATAATATCAAAGAGGTCATTCCGGAATTTTTGATGTTGTTAAAGGGTGTTATCGACTGCCCGGATATTCCGTTGAATGTATCCAGAAGTGCACTGCAGAATGACGGTTTCGTAAAGAAGATTGCAGATTATATTTCCAAGAAAGTGGCGGATAAGCTTTCCGGCATGTGTAAGACCGAGAAAGACGAGTACGACAAGTACTGGGATGATATCAGTCCCTTTATCAAATTCGGCTGCTTAAAGGATGATAAATTCTGCGAGAAGATGACAGACTACATCCTGTTCAAAAATCTGGATGGCAAATATCTCACTTTGCCGGAGTGCCTGGAAGTGAATAAGACCGATCCGGATGAAGTGGATGAAAAGGCCGTAGATGAGAATGGTGAAAAGGTAGATGCCGAGGTGGTTGATTCTGCCGAGGATGCTTCCCAGGATAAGGAAGAAGAGGAAAAGAAAGAAAAGATCATCTACTATGTAACCGATGAACAGCAGCAGAGTCAGTATATCAATATGTTCCGCCAGGCAAAGATGGATGCGGTGATCTTAAACCACAACATTGATCAGCCTTTCATCTCCCAGCTTGAGGCGAAGAACGAGGGTATCAAGTTTCAGCGTATTGATGCAGATCTGACCGAAACCTTCAAGAGCAAAACTTCCAAGAAAGCCGAGAAGGAATATGAGGAGCAGGCAGGCGAGATCGCCAAGGTCATGCAGAAGGCTCTGAAAAAAGACAAATTAAATGTCAAGATCGAAAAACTGAAAAATAAAAAGATTGCATCCATGATCACATTATCGGAGGAAAGCCGTCGGATGCAGGATATGATGAAGATGTATTCCATGAATGGCATGGGCATGCCCGGATTTGGAGATGAGGGCGAGACTTTAGTCTTAAATGCAAGCCATCCTCTGGTGCAGTATGTCTGCGAGCACAAAGACGGAGAGAATACCAAGATGTTCTGTGAACAGCTTTATGATCTGGCAAAACTCCAGCATGCTCCTTTGGATGCTGACGCCATGACCAGATTCGTAAGCAGAAGTAATGATATTATGATGCTCCTGTGCAAGGATGCAGAGTAGCCTTTGTTTTTGAAAAACTTTCCAACATATAATTTGCCGGAACGCTCATACTAACATCAAGATAAGCGATAAACAATTATCACTTATCTTCCAAATAGAAAATGTAGTAAAAAACAAAATGTTAGTATGGAGGTGAAAACTATGGCAAGCAGCAAGGCTAATAGAGTAGAAGTTCCTGAGGCTAAGGCAGCAATGGATCGTTTTAAGACTGAGGTAGCATCTGAGTTAGGTGTAAACCTGAAAGAAGGTTACAACGGTGATTTAACATCCAAGGAAGCCGGCTCTATCGGTGGCGAGATGGTTCGCCGTATGATTAAAAAGCAGGAAGAGTCCATGAAATAAGGGATATACTTTCTCGAGAAGGACAGCGGAACTTGATTCCGCTGTCCTTTTCTGGTATTGTACGATTGACACGATAGTCAGACGAAAGGAACGAGGATGATGAAAAAATTTACCAGAACCTTACTTACATTAGGATTGTCTGCAGCACTGCTTGCAGGATGCGGCAGCACCCGGAATCCTGCTCAGGAGACAGGGCAGATTGGAACAGAAACCACCGCGGAGGAAACAAAGGAATCTGCCATCGGACAGGAAACAGAAAGTGCGGAGGAAATCACGGCAGAAACAGATACATCGGAAACCGTAGAGGTACGGGTTGGCTCCTTAAAGGGACCCACCACCATCGGACTTTTACCGATGATGAATGCAAGTGGTGGCTGCTATACCTTTACCATGGCAACCCAGGCAGATGAACTGACAGGAATGCTGGTGAAGGGAGATTTGGATATTGCCCTGATTCCCGCAAATCTGGCAGCTGTTTTGTACTGGAACAGCAATGCCGAGATCCAGATTATTGATGTAAATACATTGGGAGTTCTTTATGTGGTAAGCAACGACGGGGAAATCAGCAGTGTGGAGGACTTGAAAGGGCGCACCATTTACCTGACCGGAAAGGGAACCGGCCCGGACATTGTACTTCAGTATTTATTGGAAGCAAATGGCGTAAGCAAAGAGGATGTGACCCTGGAATACAAAACAGAAGCTACCGAAGTGGCAGCAGCGCTGGCTGCTGAGGAAGAGCAGGGAAACGCAGCGGTGGGCGTATTGCCCCAGCCCTTTGTCACCGTAGCCTGCGCCCAGAATGAAAACCTTCAGATGGTACTGGATTTGACCAAAGAATGGGAAAAGGTACAGCAGGACGGCAGCAGTCTTGTCACCGGTGTGACGGTGGCAACGAAGGCATTTATGGAAGAACACCCGGAGGCAGTGGATGCATTTCTCACAGACCACGGGAATTCTGTTACTTATGTAAACGAAAATCCGGACCAGGCAGCACAATGGGCAGTAGAGAAAGAGATTATCGCCAAAGAGCCCATTGCCCGGAAAGCCATTCCCAACTGTAATGTGGTATGCCTGACCGGAACAGACATGAAGCAGGCTCTGACCGGCTATTTCCGCACCTTGTATGAAGCAAATCCCAAGGTGGTGGGAGACCCGGATACGGCACCGGATGATGCATCCTGGGATGCCCTTTATTATGGAGTACAGTAACGGATGAAAAAGGGGCGGGAAAATTTATGTAAGGCCGTAATTTTGTGTTTTTGGCTGGCGGTATGGCAAATGCTGGCAGCAGGAATCGGACATTCGATTCTCTTCGCCGGACCGGTACAGGTGATCGGGAAACTGATGCAGCTGTTGGTGACCTCAGACTTCTGGAAAGTTCTTTTGTGTTCCACGGGAAGAATTCTTTCAGGGATTCTCCTTGCCTTTGTAATGGGAACCGGACTGGGAATCCTGTCGACCTTTTTTCCCTGGCTGGAAAAATTCCTGCAAATTCCGGTGAATGTGTTACAGGCGATTCCGGTGGCATGCTATGCCGTTTTATTATTGATCTGGTATGGCTCTGATCCGCTTACCGTGATGATCACTTTTGTAATAGTTTTCCCAAATCTGTATTTTCAAACGATGGCAGGAATCCGGGATGTGGATGAAAGCCTGTTGGAAATGGCAGAGGTTTATCATTTCTGCCCGAGGGATAAAGCCCTGTATCTGTACCGCCCGGCAATGCATTCCCATATCCGGGGAGCGGCACAGAGTGCCGTCGGAAATGCATGGAAAGCCGGTGTGGCTGCGGAGATAATCGGATTACCCTCCTGGTCCATCGGGGAACGGATTTACATGGCCAAGGTTTATTTGAACACGGCAGAACTTTTTGCCTGGACGGCAGCCCTGGTATGCGTCAGCTGGATCATGGGTGGACTGCTCTTAAAGCTATTGGATCGAGTCTTTACGATGCCTGTTGTGGGAAAAAGACCCGGAGGATGCGCCCCGCCGGAGTCGTTTGACAGATGGAACCTGCAAGTGACGGATTTAAGGAAAAGTTACGGAGAAAAAAGTCTGTGGGGAGAGCAGCCCTTAAATTGCACATTCCGTGGGGGAGGAACCTACGCCCTCATGGCTCCATCCGGAGCGGGAAAGACCACGTTGTTTCGAATTCTTGCGGGATTGGAGACACCGGATGCAGGATGGGTAAACTGGGAAAGAGAAGCGCCGCTTGGCGGGACGAAAGAAACGCCGGATATAGCAATTGCCTTTGAGGAAAAACGCTTTGTGGAAAATCTGACATTGGAAGACAATCTG
>OGJJ01001792.1_pt1 | contig 15280 bp, 9 predicted proteins | sample 1572081 | NCBI WGS metagenome assembly OGJJ01 (sample SAMEA2582122, study PRJEB24529) | metagenome | biome: Human gut stool | place: China | collected 2011
GTGGATACGGCAGCGGCTGCGCTCATTGAGAAGGCGGCAGCGGATGAAACAGCAAAAGACGATGATGTTACGGTAAAAGAATTGCTGGAAAAGCAGACCATTGAAGGCGATTACATCGCGATCTTTATGCCTTATGGCCAGCTGCGTACGGAAGCCATGCAGTATATCTACATTGAACAAATGAGCGGGGCACTCCGCGCGGCAACCAATGGCTGGAGTTCTTATGAGGAGATGATCGTTAAAATCGGCACCCCTGAAATTGGTAAGGAGGATCCGATCGAGATCGGTGCAGCTACGGGTAAGATCAAGGACAAGAACTATCTGGTTCTGCTGGTGCAAAATGCAAAGGCCTGACCGACCGGCTAAAACAGAACATCGACCTGTAAATAGATTTTAGGAGGAACAAGACCATGAAATTGTTCAAAAAACTGGCGGCTGCTGCACTGGCAGCGGTTCTGGCCCTGTCCATGGTGGGCTGCGGCAATGCAAACAGCGTAAATTCCACCAAGCAGTTCATTCTGAATTTCCTTGCTGATAGCACGGTTATGAGTACTGGAGAATACCACAACACTTCTGAAATGGACGGCATTGCACAGAAGCTGCTGACCGAAGCCAACGCTGCCTATCAGGATGAAACCCAGACGGATAAGACCGTAAAAGCCCTGATGCGGGCAGCTGCGGAAAAAGAGGGCATCCTGAAGGAAGGCACTGGCTATGAGATTTCCTTTGTAGAGGACTACCAGTTTAAGAGCAGCCTTATTCCTGAGGTTCAAAAACAGCTAATGCTTATGCAGATGATGGATACTATTGAAGTAAATGGTGGCATTGCTCTGGATGCAACCAAACTGGATGTTGGCGTTTTCGTCCAGCTCGCCGGTGGCCGAGAAATGCTCCACGGCCTTGACACGCTCGTCCAGCGCCGGGCCCCGCTCCAGCACAATGGGGCGGTAGCCCTGCCGGGCCAGCAGCAGGGCTGCAAACAGGCCCGCAGGCCCCAGGCCGCAGACCACCGGGCGGTGGACAAGCGGCTGGGTTCCGTTCTGGACGGAAAAATCCACCTTTTGGTGCAAAGCGACGCAGGGCGAGGCCCCTGCATAAGCAGATTCCTCACCCTCGTCCTTGAGCGTGACCGCTACCGTGTACACCAGTTTGGGCTGCCCGTGGCGCGCGTCCACAGAGAGTTTTGCCACCCCCAGGTGCCCCACTTTTGCGCGGGGGACGCGTGCCAGATGCAGCGCTTTTTCAAAGGCCTGCGGCTCCCCGGCGGAGAGGGGCAGGCGGATGTCTCGCACTAATATCATAACTTAATCTTGTCCTTGATTGCTTTCGATCTTGCACTGCACCATGTAGCTGCCCAGCGCAAAAATTTTGCTGTTGGCGGGCACATACAGGCGGCAGGCAATGTTCTGCTGGCCAATGGCCACCGAGAAATCATCGGCGTCGATCTCAATGACCACCTGTTCCGGCGTCAGCGTTTCCAGCGAACCGGCCGGGCCGCAGAGGGTCACGTTCATCAGCCGCTCGGTCTCCACCGTCAACTGGTAGCTGGAGGGCAGATTGACGACCTGCACGCAGCTGGAGGGCAGGTTCAGGGTCTTGGTCTCCAGCTTGGAGCTGTCAAAGCTGACCGTGATGCTGGAGAGGTTATCCAGCAGGTGGATGCCGGTGGGCAGCTCAATGGGCATCTCGTAGACCTTGTCCGGCGCAAAGGTGGAGAGGTCGATGGTGCCCACGGACAGCGCCGAGAGGCGGTCGATCTGGGACTCCGGACCGGCCACGTTAAGCGTCTTCTTGCTCAGGGTATAGGCCAGCACCGAGGAATCAAAGTCCCGCGGGGCGTTGATGAAGCTGACCTCCACCGGGAGGGTAGCTACCTTGTACACCTGCAAGGTCACGTCCACGCTCTCTTCGTCGAGGGTGGTGTACTCAAACTTGACCTCGCTGCCGCTGCGGGTGTAGAAACGCAGGGCGGTGGTCAGGGTGACCGGCTCGGTCAGGTCGCCTTTGTGGGCGACTTCGGCGGTGCAGGTCTCCACCTGGCTCAGCTCGGTGCTAGGGCCGGAGAGGGTGACGGTCTCTTTTGAGACGTCCGTGCCGTACAGGATATACCCGTCCGCGATGGTCAGGTAATTGGTGGTCACGGTGATGGGCAGGGTCTTTTCCTCCACCACGTCGAACACCACATCCACGGTGTTGTCGCCGCCCTCAATGGAGACGGACACGCCGGTGAGCAGGGTGCTCTGGCTCCGCACCTGCAAACGCAGGTTCTTCTCGCCGCTGTCCCGCACGCTGGACCAGTCCGGATAGACCACAAAATCGGAGGCCTGCAGGCTGCCGATGGTGTAGCCGTCGCCGGAGAGCTTCAGGTTGACGAACTTTTCCGGGGCGCTGACGATACTCAGGCCGCGGGAAGTATAGGCAGAGGAATCATAGGTGAAATCCACTGGGACATTGGAGATGGTCTTGGTGGTGCCGGGCTGGACGACGATGGTAACCGCCATCCAGGCAATGATGGCACCGATGATGGCCAGCAGCAGGCGGATGCGGCGGTCATTGAGCATACCGCCTGCGGGCTTGATGGCGGGCTTGGTGCCGTCGGGCTTTTTGGGTGCGGTGCTCATTGCTGCTCATCCTCCTTCTGGTTGACCCAGTTCAACAGCTGCTTGGCGCGGTATTTCCAGCTGCTGGTGTCGGTCTTTTCGCTGGTGGTCTCCTTGGGGATCATCTCGTCGATGAGGCGGGTGTAGAGGGTCTGGCGGTCAAAATGGCGGATCAGCACGCCGTTTTTGGCCATGGAGATGATTCCCGTCTCCTCGCTGACGACGATAGCAATGGCATCCGAGTTCTCGGCAATGCCCAGGCAGGCGCGGTGGCGGGTGCCCATGTCCTTGCCGAGGTCCAGGTTGTTGGAAAGGGGCAGCACGCAGCCCGCCGCCTTGATACGGCCGTTTTCAATGATGGCCGCGCCGTCATGCAGGGGGGTACCCTCGTAGAAGATGGTGCCCAGCACCTCCAGGTTGACGGCACTGTTCACCGGCGTACCGGTGCGGACGATCTCCGAGAGGTTGGTGTGCCGCTCCAGCACGATGAGGGCACCTGTCTTGGTCTCTGAAAAACGCTCTGCCGCATCGCAGATGGCAATGATGGCGCTGCGCCAGGCTCCTTTGAGGCTTGGGTCGTTGTAGCGGCCTTTCATATTGAAAAGTTTGCCCGCCCACTGGTCGGTCTGGCCCATCCGCTCCAAAGCGCGCCGGATCTCCGGCTGGAACAGCACCACCAGCGTCAGCAGGCCGACCTGCAGCAGCGAGTTGAGCAGCCAGGTCACCGTGCGCATATTCAGGATATTGGCCACCAGATAAACCACCAGCACCAGCAGCGCGCCCTTGGCCAGCTGACCCGCGCGGGTACGGTTGACGATGCCCAGCAGCTGGTAAATGAGGAATGCGATCACCAGGATATCCAGCAGATCCACCAGCTTAAAGGTCTGGAAATTGGCTATGATCGAGTTCAGAGTCATCGACGTAACACTCCCGTTTTGTTCCTGCTTTCTTACAGCTTTTCAATGAGGGCAACGGCGTGGGCCGCAATGCCCAGCCCCTCGCCCGTAAAGCCCAAGTGCTCCTCGGTGGTGGCCTTAACGCTCACGGCATCCACCGGCATCCCAAAGGCATCGGCCAGCTTCTGGCGCATGGCGGGGATGTAGGAGGCCAGCTTGGGCCGCTGGCAGAGGATGGTGGAATCAATGTTCTCGATCCGGTAGCCATGCTCCCTGAGGATCTCGGCCACACGGCGGGCCAGCGCCAGGCTGTCGGCCCCCTCGTACTCCTTGGCGGTGTCCGGGAAATGCTGGCCGATATCGCCCAGAGCGGCAGCACCCAGTACAGCATCCATGACGGCGTGTGCCAGCACATCGGCATCGGAGTGGCCCAGCAGGCCTTTCTCATAGGGCACTTCCACACCGCCCAGGATCAGTTTGCGGCCTTCCACCAGACGGTGAACATCATAACCATGACCAATACGCATTGCAGTTCCTTCTTTCTGTTCCGCGCGGGGCAGATCCTCCCGCGTCGTGATCTTCAAATTGGCGTAATCTCCCTGTGTCAGCTGCACAGTACGGCCAGTCAGCTCAAACAGGCTGCAATCGTCCGTAACAAGGCGGGCTTTTTCCTCGTCCAGTTCTTCCAGCGCAGCCAGATAGGCGGCACGGTCAAAGCACTGGGGCGTCTGCACCGCATACAGGGTACTGCGGTCCGGGGTCGTCTCCACCACACATTTCGCCGGGACCTTTTTGCCATCGCCCCGGGTGGCCTGCTTGATGGTGTCTTTCACGGGCACCGCCGGGGCAGCGGCCCCGCATTTTGCAGCGGCTTCCACCACGGCCTCAATGACCGCCTCGCTCACAAAGGGGCGAGCTGCATCGTGGACAGCCACCAGCTCTCCATGGGCGGCCAGCACACCGTTTTTGGCGCTCTCGGCCCGGGTGGCACCGCCCTGCACCACCTGCACGGGCTTTGTGCAGGCAGCGGCCTGCGCCTCAACGTATTCGCGGTTCTTGCCCGCCACCAGAACGATCTCGCTCACCAGAGGGCTCTCCTCAAACGCGCGGATGCTCCGGCCCAGCACGGTCTCCCCGCCCAGATCAAAACTGAGCTTGTCAAATCCCATCCGGGTGGAGGAGCCTGCCGCCACCAGAACAGCCGATACATGCTTTTCCAAATTTTTTACACCTGCCCTGTTTTTGCACTGCCTGTGCACCGTGGCACAGGGGGATAACTATACATTGAATATTATAGCGTAATCCCTTACAAACTGCAACCCGCCCGCACCCATCAAAAAGGCCCCCATGCAGGGCTTTTGCACGCTGCATGGGGGCGAAATGTTCCGGAAATTATTTTTTACTTCAGGATGGGCTCAATGGCAGCGGCCAGAGCGTCTTTCTGGGCCTGTGCCTCGGCCAGATCCTTGCCCAGGGTGGTGAAGTAGGTTTTGATCTTGGGCTCGGTACCGGAAGGGCGCACCACAACGGTAGCACCGTTCTCCAGGCTGTAGATCAGGACATTGGCGGCGGGCAGGCCCGTCTCCTCCGGCTTCTTGTAGTCGGTCACCTTGACCACCTTGTGGCCAGCCAGCTCGGTGGGCGGGTTGTCGCGCAGCTTCTGCATGATGGAAGCCATCTTTTCCATGCCGGTCAGGCCGGGGAACTCAAAGCTGTCCACCTTGTTCAGGTAGCGGCCGTACTGCGCGTAGATCTCTTCCAGACGCTGCTTGATGGAGGAGCCGATGCTACGGTAGTAAGCGGCCATCTCGCAGATCAGCATGGAGCCGATAACGGCATCCTTATCGCGGACATAGGGGCCTGCCAGGTAGCCGTAGCTCTCCTCAAAGCCGAAGATGAAGCGGTCCACTTCACCGGCGGCTTCCAGATTGGCGATCTGATCGCCGATCCACTTGAAGCCGGTCAGAACATTGCGCATCTCCACGCCGTAGTGCTTTGCCACAGCGTCGGCCAGCGGGGTGGAAACGATGGACTTGACCGCCACAGGGTTTGCGGGCATGGTGCCCTTTTCAATGCGTCCGGCGCAGATGTAATCCAGCAGCAGAACGCCCATTTCGTTGCCGGAGACCAGCTCATAGCTGCCGTCCGGGCACTTCATGGCAATGCCCACGCGGTCTGCATCGGGGTCGGTGGCCAGCATCAGGTCAGCACCGGTCTTGGTGGCCAGTTCCAGACCCAGCTTCAGGGCCTCAAAGATCTCAGGGTTGGGGTAGGAGCAGGTGGTAAAGTAGCCGTTGGGGTACTCCTGCTCGGGCACGATGGTGATATCGGTGATGCCCATATCGTTCAGCACATGGGTCACGGGCACCAGACCGGAACCGTTCAGGGGGCTGTACACCAGCTTCAGACCGGCAGTCCGGCACAGGCCGGGGCGCACCTGACGTGCCTCGATGGCATCGTACAGGGCCTTCTTGCAGTCATCGCCCACAAAGCGGATCAGGCCCTGCTCCACGCCAGCGGCAAAGGAGATGTACTTTGCGCCGGTCAGAACATCGGTCTTCTGGATCTCATCATAGACGATGGCTGCGGCATCATCGGTCATCTGGCAGCCATCCGGGCCGTAGGCCTTGTAGCCGTTGTACTTGGCGGGGTTGTGGGAAGCGGTGACCATGATACCGGCGTTGCACTCGTAGTAACGGGTGGCAAAGCTCAGGGCAGGCACAGGCATCAGGGCATCATAGATGCGCACCTTGATGCCGTTGGCGGCCAGAACACCGGCGGCGGTCTTGGCAAAGACATCGCTCTTCAGGCGGCTGTCGTAGCTGACGGCGACAGTCTGGCTGCCGCCCTGGGTCTTGACCCAGTTTGCCAGACCCTGAGTAGCCTGACGGACAACATAGATGTTCATGCGGTTGGTACCGGCACCCAGCACACCGCGCAGACCGGCGGTGCCAAACTTCAGGGCCACAGCAAAGCGGTCCTTGATCTCCTCGTCATTGCCCTCGATCTTGCTCAGCTCCGGTTTCAGATCCGCGTCCTCCAGATCCGCTGCCAGCCAGCGCTTATACTCATCCAGATACATATTGCACACCTTACCTTTAATTCGTATTTCGCACAGGGATAGTTTTTCCAAACCTACTTATACTATAAACCTTTCCCCGGCACTGTGTCAATTCCATATTATGTAAGAATTTTTGCTCCGCAAATCATACAAATGCCACAAAGAGTTCAGCCTTTTCCATCATTTGGGGCTTTCGGACTGTCTGCTGGGCCTGCGGCAGTGCCCGCGCATTGACAAGCCCCCTGCCCGACACTATAATTGGGACAATAGAATATTCTGCCGAGACCGGGCATTTTCCCGGTCATTTCCCCGTCGGGCCGCAGACGCGGCGTGAGGAGGCCCCATGTATTCCGTTCTGAAAAGCTATGGTCTGAACGGCCTGAACGGCTTTGCCGTGGCCGTGGAAGCCGATGTCTCCGGCGGCCTGCCCGCCTTTTCGCTGGTGGGCCTGCCGGATTCCGCCGTGCGGGAAAGCGGCGACCGTGTCCGCTCTGCCGTGAAGAATCTGGGCTACAAATGGCCCGACCGCCACATCACGGTCAACCTTGCCCCGGCGGACATCCGCAAGAGCGGCCCGGTGTATGACCTGCCCCTGCTGCTGGCGGTGCTGGCATCCTCCGGCCAGATGGAGGAACCGCCCGCCGACGCGGCTTTTCTGGGGGAGCTGGCACTGGACGGCAGCTTGCGCCCGGTTTCGGGCGTGCTGCCCATGGCGCTGGCGGCGGCAGCAGACGGCATCCGCAGCCTGTATGTGCCCGCCGAAAATGCCGCCGAAGCCGCCGAGGCGGGCGGCGACGCGATGCAGGTCTACCCCGCCCGCACGGCCCGGGAGGTTGTGGATGCGCTGCGGGGCCTTGTGCCCCTCTCCCCTGCCGCCCCCATCCCCTTTGACCCCGCCTCCGGCTGGAATGCCGCCCCGGATTTTGCGGATGTGATGGGCCAGCCGCTGGCCCGCCGGGCCATGGTGCTGGCAGCAGCCGGTGGGCACAACGTGCTGCTCATCGGCGCGCCCGGCACCGGCAAATCCATGCTGGCCAAGCGCCTGCCCGGCATCCTGCCGCCCCTGACCCGGGAGGAGGCTGTGGAGACCACCAAGATCTATTCCATTGCGGGCCAGCTGCCCAAGGGGCGGGGCCTGATCTCTGCCCGGCCCTTCCGCAGCCCGCACCACTCGGCCAGCGCGGCGGCGCTGGCGGGCGGCGGCACCACCTTCCGGCCCGGCGAGTGCAGCCTTGCCGACTGCGGCGTGCTGTTTCTGGACGAGCTGCCGGAGTTTTCCCGGGACAGTCTGGAAGTTCTGCGCCAGCCGCTGGAGGACGGCCAGATCACCGTGAGCCGTGCGGCAGGCAGTGCCACCTACCCCAGCCGGTTCCAGCTGGTGGCCGCCATGAACCCCTGCAAGTGCGGCTATTACGGCCACCCCACCCGCCCCTGCACCTGTTCGCCCAGTGCGGTGCGGCAGTACCGCAGCCGGGTGTCCGGCCCCCTGCTGGACCGCATCGACCTCTGTGTGGAGATGGACCCCGTTGCCTTTGACGAGCTCCACACCAGCACCCCCGCCGAGAGCAGCGCAGACCTGCGCAAGCAGGTGCTTGCCGCCCGGGCCGTGCAGGCCAAGCGCTATGCCGTCCCCGGATATGAGGGCGTGCGCTGCAATGCCCAGCTCACAGCCGGGCAGGTGCGGCGTGTCTGCCGGATGACTCCCGCCGCCGAGCGGCTCCTCCGCGCCTCCTACGACACACTGGGCCTTTCCGCCCGCGCCCATGACCGCATCCTCCGGGTGGCCCGCACTGTGGCTGACCTAGCAGGCAAACAGCTGCTGGACGAAGAGGCCCTGCTGGAAGCATTGCAGTACCGCGCCCAGGAAAAGGTTGATTTGACGTTCTGACCCGTCATTTTACCGCAGCGTCAACGTTTTTCATCCTCACATTTCACGATCCGATCTCTGTTTCAAAGAGTGCACTGTCCGCTTTCTGCGGGCGGTGCATTTTTGTTTGCAAAAAATGCTTGACAAATCCCGGCAGTTCTGTATAATTATCTGCGGTAATTATCTTTGGTCACTATTTGAGGAGAAACCACTATGAACATCGCACTGATCAAACGGATGATGGATGCCTGCTATCAGGCCAAGCGGGTGCGGGATCTGCTGCCTGCCCTGCCGGACGGGGTTCTGCCCTCCTTCATCCAATATCTGGATGCGATCCAGACACTGGAACAGCAGGGCGTACAGGTCAAGGTCTCTGACCTGAGCGATGCGCTCAGCCTGCCCCGCCCCGGCGTGACCCGGACCGTAAAAGACATGGAAGCTCGTGGTCTTTTGACTAAGCAGACCTCCCCTGAGGACGGCCGGGTGACCTACCTGACCATCACAGAGGCCGGGCGGGCGCTTTCCCGCAAATACGATGCGGAATATTTCAGCTCTCTTGTTCCGGCGCTGGAGGTCATCCCGGAAGAGGATGCGGAGACCATGATCCGCACCATCGAGATTTTTTATCAGATCATGGTCGAAAGGAGAGATTCCCTTGAAAAATGATAAGACCGATTTCACGCAGGGCAGCATCCTGAAAAAGCTGGCTCTGTTCATGCTGCCCATTCTGGGCGCACTGGTGCTGCAGGCCGCTTACGGCGCGGTAGACCTGCTGGTGGTGGGCCGCTTCGGCTCCACCTCGGGCCTGTCTGCCGTTTCCACCGGCAGCCAGGTGCTCAACCTTGTCACCTTTGTGGTCACCCAGCTGGCCATGGGTGTCACAGTGCTGATCGCACGGTATCTCGGCGAAAAGAAACACGAATTCATCAGCCCGGTCATCGGCGGCGCGGCGGTTGTATTCGCCCTTCTGGCCGCTGTGCTGTTCGGGGTTCTGGTGTTTCTGGCACGGCCCATTTCCAGCCTGATGCAGGCCCCGGCCGAGGCCCTTGACCTGACCACCAGCTATGTGCGCATCTGCGGTGCAGGCATCTTCTTCATCGTAGCCTACAATATGCTCTCGGCCCTCTTCCGCGGCCTGGGCGACAGCCGATCTCCCCTGATCTTTGTGCTGGTGGCCTGCGTGGTCAACATCATCGGCGACCTGGTCCTGGTGGCCGGGTTCCATCTGGATGCTGTCGGTGCCGCTATTGCCACCGTGGCCGCACAGGCTGTCAGCGTGGTCTGCGCTGTTATCATGCTGCTGAAAAAAGATCTGCCATTTTCCATCAAAAAGGCGGACTTCAGGCTGAACTTCCAGTGCAAAAAGTTTCTGGCCATCGGCCTGCCGCTGGCGCTGCAGGAGTTTTTGACCCAGCTCTCTTTTCTGGCCCTCTGTGCCTTTGTCAACCGCCTGGGTCTGGAGGCTTCCTCCGGCTACGGCGTGGCCTGCAAGATCGTCAATTTCGCCATGCTGATCCCCAGCGCCCTGATGCAGTCCATGGCTTCCTTCATCTCCCAGAACATCGGCGCAGGCAAGCATCAGCGCGCCCGGCAGACCCTGCGCACCGGCATCGGCATCGGTCTGTTCTTTGGCCTGTTCGTCTTTGCGCTGGTCTTGTGCAAGGGCGACCTGCTCTGCAGCTTCTTCACCACGGATGCACCTGTGATCGCCAACGGCTATGCCTACCTCAAGGGCTTTGCGCTGGAGACCATCCTCACCGCGATCCTGTTCAGTATGATCGGCTATTTCAACGGCAGCGGCAAGACCGTTTTCGTCATGGCGCAGGGCCTGTTCCAGACCCTGCTCGTCCGCCTGCCCATGGCCTACATTATGAGCATCCAGCCCAACGCCAGCCTGACCATGATCGGCCTGGCCGCCCCCACCTCCACAGCGGTGGGTGTGCTGCTGAATGTCTGCTTCTTCCTGTACCTGAACCGGAAGGAGAAAAAGCAGGGCTGAAGACCATCCATTTTCCTGACACCACAAAAGGGACGGCGTGTGCTCCACGCCGTCCCTTTTTACCTGTTCTCTCAATCCACCACCGGGATATCCAGCCCGAACTCAAGGGGGCGGAAGCGGGGGCAGACATTTTCCGTGATGCAGATGACCGAGGCGGCCAGGCGGCTGCCGATCTCGCAGGATTCCGCCAGAGTCTTGCCGTAGGTCAGGCCGATGACGGTTCCGGCAAAGAAGGCATCCCCCGCACCGGTGGTGTCGATGACATCCACCTTTTTGGCGGGCACGATGCCGCACTCGCCGTTGGCGCGGGCGAACACAGCGCCCTTGCTGCCCATGGTCACCACCATGCAGGGGATGTTGGCGCTGTGCACATTGCCCGCCAGCACCCTGCACATCTGCTCAGGCTCGAGATGGTCGTAATCGTCCGAGAAGAGCAGCCCGGCCTCCTGCTGGTTGCAGACAAAGCAATCGATCTGCTGCAAAAAGTCCCGGCGCTCCATGGCGATGCTCATGTTGGAGACGACCGCATACACTTTTTTGCCGTACTTTTTGGCGTATTTCAGGGTCTGCTTGACCGTCTCCTTTTCAAGGTCCAGCTCCAGCGCGATGCTGTCGCAGTCGGCAAAGATCTCATCCCCCTGCTCAGCCAGCAGGTCGATGAGCGGCGTGGTATCCGGCCGCTTGGAGATGGCGGCAGTCACATCACCCCGGTTGTCAAAGATGGCCAGCCAAGTGCCCATGCCGTCCGGCACCTTTTTGATGAACCGGGTGTTGACCTTGTGGTTCTCCAGCTTGTCAATGACATCCTGACCCATGCCGCTGTCATCGACAAGGCTCACGAAGGTGGGCCGGAGCTCCACGTTGGCGATATCCTCTGCCACGTTGCGGCTCACGCCGCCGTGGACCTGCTCCATTCTGCCCGCGTTGCGCCCGCCGGGGATATAGGTGGAAAGCGGATATCCCTTGATGTCCACAAACACTGCGCCGATGACTGCGATGCCCATAAATTTCTTGATTCCTTTCCGGATTTTACTTTGGTATCTCCTATTATATAACAGCTCCTGACAAAAAGCCAATTTTTTCTCTCAAAGCCTACTCTGCCCTTGAAAAACTGTGGTAGAGCTGCCCCGAAGAAAGAGACTCCGGCATCCACCGATAATCGCTGCTCAGGCTCAGGATCGCATCATACTTCACGCAGTCCGGCCGGGCAGGCGAGGCCAGCAGGTAATCCGCCTGCACAGGGGCCGCAAGCGCAGCACTGCCGCTCAGGGTAACAAAGGTCTGCCCGGCGGCGTGGATGCGGGCCACACAGCCGTTCCGGGTGCGGAGCACCTCCACCTCTGCCGGGCCGCAGCGGACACGGCGGGTGGCATAGAGCGCCATCCGGTCAACGGCAATGCGCTGTTCCGCCCCCATCCGCTGGGCGCTCCGGGGCCGGAGCCGCAGGTCGATCAGGCACTCCACGGTCCGGATATTCCGGCGCTCCAGCGTGGTCTCCACGGCGCACCGGGTCACGTCGCCGCCGCGGAAGAGGATGACGGCGCTCTCGTTCCGGCTGATGACCACCGCCGGGGCATTCCGGCTGCCCACCAGCTCCACCCGGACGACATCCCTGCTCAGGGCATTGCCGGTGAAAACAGCAAGCCCCGCCGTCAGCAGAAGGGCAGGCAGAGCCACCCGCAGACGCACCCCGTTATGGAACGCCAGCCAGCAGAGCCCGGCCAGCAGCAGGCAGACCACAGCGGCATAGGCGGTGTCGAACCAGATCTGTGCCCCGGGCCAGCCGGACACCCAGAGTGCCCAGCGGTCCAGCACCTCTGCCAGTAATTCCGCGCAGCACGAGCACACCCGCTGGGCCGGAGCCAATGCAGGCACAAGTCCCAGCAGGGCCGCCCCCAGACCGGTGAGCAGGATGGGTTCCACCAGCCAGAGCACCGCCGCGCCGGACACCAGCGCGTACAGGCTGGTGCTCATCCCCCGCAGCACCAGCACCGGGAAGGTGGCCATGGAGGCGCAGGCCGAGATGCAGACCGTTTCCCACAGACTTCCCGCAAGCCCAAGCGCTTTCCGCTTCCAGAACCGGAGGCGGGGGCGCTTTTTCTTTGCCCGCTGTTTTTCCCAGGCTTCCTGACTGCGGCGCACCACGGCCCCACCGGCCAGGGTGCCCACCACCGCCGCAAAGGAGAGCTGAAAGCCCACGTCACAGACGGCGTAACTGTTGCCCGCTGTTATCAGGACACCGGCCACGCCCAGCGAGGTCAGGGCATCCGGCGGACCGTAGACCCAGACCCCCAGCGCACTGAGCCAGACGGCCCCCGCCGCGCGCAAAACAGAGGGCGTAAAGCCCGTCACGCCCACCAGCAGCAATGCCAGCACCGCACTGAACAGCGCCCTGACCCGGCGGCCGGTATAGCCGCGCAGTCGCTTTTTGCGGCTGGGCAGCAGCCTGCCCAGCACATCGCCGCACAGGATCGAAACGTGCATTCCGCTGACCACCAGCACATGGGAAAGCCCCGCGCCCCGGTAGGCTGTGCGCAGTTCCTTGGAGAGATGGGTGCGGTCGCCTGTAACCATGGCGGCCAGCACGCCCGCCGGGCCGGAGGCCATCCCCTGCCGCAGGGCGGCGCTCAGCCGCTTCTGGAGCCGGGCCGTCCGGGCATGGAAGGAGGTGCTCTGCCCCAGCAGCGCAAAGCCTTTCTCATAAGCAGCGTTCAGGGCAATGCCATCGGCCAGGGCATTCAGGCGGGCGGTGTCATCGGGCGTTTCCAGCGCAAAGCGGCCCTTGACCCGGTCGCCGGGGCTGCAGGCGGGCAGGCTGGCGCACTCCACCCGGAGGGAGGCCGCCTCCCGGTCCACCGTTTCCACCCGCAGGACCGCCCGCACCCTGCCGGGGAAATAGGAAGAGGTTGTGCTCTCCACCTCCGCCTCCAGCAGGACACTGCGGCCATCGTAAGCAGTCTGGAGCTCTTCCCATTTTGCCTGCGTGGAGCCGGTCAGCACAAGGCCCAGCGCGGCCCCCAGGATCAGGCAGATGCCATAGCCCCAGGCCGGACTTTTGCGCAAACGGCCCGCCAGCGCCCACAGCAGACCGGCAATAAAAAATGCCGCAAACGGCACAAAACGTCCCGTTTGCGGCAAAAAGGCGCACACCAACTCCAGCCCCAGCGTTCCTGCGCAGAAAACACAGAGGGGGCGGCGCATCTTACTTAGTGGAAGAACAGGGGCAGCGGCTCAAGGAAGATGATATCCTTGCGCTCGGCTGCATCGCCCTCGGCCAGAACAGCGGCCTGGCCCACGATGGTGCACTGGGTCTGCTCTGCCAGTGCGTCCAGCGCCTTCAGGGAGCCGCCGGTGGAGATGACATCATCCACCACAAGCACACGCTTGCCGTTCATCTTGTCCAGCTCCTTGCGGTCGATGACCAGCTTCTGCTTGCCTGCGGTGGTGATGGACTGATCCTCCACCACGACAGGGTCGGCCATATAGAGCTTTTCGCCCTTGCGTGCGCAGATGTAGGGCTTGCCGCTCTGGCGGCTCATCTCGTGTGCCAGAGGGATGCCCTTGGCCTCGGCGGTCAGCAGGATATCAAAATCCGGGCACTTCCTCAGCAGTTCAGCGGCAGCAGCCACGGTCAGCTCGGCATCACCCAGCATGATAAAAGCAGCAATGTCCATGTGGTCATTCACCTTGCAGATGGTCAGCTCACGGGTCAGGCCTGCAACGTGCAGAGTATAGGTCTCAGCCATAATTCAACGCTCCCTTTTTATTGGAATCAGACAGGCAGCTTTTCGCCGCCCAGAACATGGAAATGCAGATGTTTCACGGTCTGGCCTGCGTCCTCGCCAACATTGGAGATGACGCGGTAGCCGTTGTTCAGGCCCTGCTCCGCAGCCAGCTTTGCGATCACTGCAAAGATATGGCCCAGCAGTGCGCCGTCCTCTTCGGTCAGCGCAGCGGCAGAGACAATGTGCTTTTTGGGCACCACCAGAAAGTGCACCTTGGCCTGCGGGTTGATGTCGTAGAACGCCACCACCTGCTCGTCCTCGTACAGCTTCTTGGAGGGGATCTTGCCCTCCGCGATCATGCAAAACAGACAATCTTCCATGGGGAACAACTCCTTCCTGATATTTTATAAACGTCCCCGCCCTCTCAGGCCGCTTTGCGTCCAGCTCTCCCAAAGAGAGAGCCCTTGGCAAAACCATAAACTTTGGCAGCGCGTCAGCGCTGACGGAGAGGGCGAACCCGTTTTCTTATTCGCCCAGAGCCTTCTTGACGATGGCGCTGACAGCAGCCAGAGCCTCATCGATCTTGGTCTCGTCCTTCAGGCCGGCCATTGCAAAGTCCGGCTTGCCGCCGCCCTTGCCGCCGGCAATGGCAGCGATCTCCTTGACCAGAGCACCGGCCTTCAGGCCCTTTTCCTGTGCCTGTTTGGTCACAGTGACAGCCATGGTGATCTTATCCTCAGCCTTGCCCACCAGAACCGCCACAGCGGGCTTCACAGCCTTGTCGCGGATGGTATCGCACATGCCGCGCAGGGTGTCGCCGGTGGTGCCGGTGAAGTATGCAGAAGCGATCTTCACGCCGCCGATTTCTTCGGCATTGTCAAACAGGCTGGTCACCTTGGAAGCGGCGACCTGTGCCTTGATCTCTTCCAGCTCCTTGGCCAGAGCCTTGTTCTCAGCCATCACGGCCTCGGCACGGACGGGCAGAGCGGTCACGTTGTTTGCCTTCAGGGTGTTTGCCACGGTATGCAGCATAGCCTCCTGCAGGTTTGCACGGATCAGCAGGTTGCGGCCGGTGACAGCCTCGATGCGGCGGTTGCCCTTGCAGCGGTTATCCTCATTGAGCGTCTTATTT
>OGJJ01001803.1_pt1 | contig 15214 bp, 15 predicted proteins | sample 1572081 | NCBI WGS metagenome assembly OGJJ01 (sample SAMEA2582122, study PRJEB24529) | metagenome | biome: Human gut stool | place: China | collected 2011
GTAGAGCACTTGACTTTTAATCAAGTTGTCCGGGGTTCGAATCCCCGCACGCTCAGTTGATAAGCATGATTTAAGAATGAACTTAGATCATGCTTTTTTTCTTTTACTAAATAAAATTCACAAAATAAAAGAAGCCTCTAAAAACAGAGACTTCAAATGCTCGCATTGATCACAAGTAAACTTATTTTTTTAAGTATGGTGCAATTGCAGAGCTGATTTCTTCAAGTTCATCTTTACCATGTACGGTTAAAGTCAAAGGTCTTGTCAGATCAAGGCTGAAAATTCCCATGATCGATTTTGCATTTACGATATATCTTCCAGAAGAAAGATCAATCTCAGATTTAAAATGTGCGATCGTATTTGCAAATGCATTCACGTCTGCAATGGAATCAAGAGAAATAATAAAGTTGGTATCCATGTTTAAACCTCCTTAATGGTTAAATCTCTTTTATCCTACAATTTTTTTGATAGAAAGTCAAATTCGATAGATAACAGAAAAGAAGTATGATAAAATATAAGACAACGGAGGGAAAAAGATGACGGAAAAACAAAAAATGTTGATGGGAATTTTATATAATGCAGAGGATCAAGCTCTGATAGAAGAGAGGAACCATGCAAAATCTCTAACCAGGCAGTTTAATGAACATTGGGAAGATAAAGGACGTCGGAATTATCTGATAGGACAGATATTTGGAAGTCTTGGGAAGAATGTTCATCTGGAAGCACCCATTTATCTGGATTATGGATATAGGACAACGATTGGAAGTGACTTTTTCTCAAACTTTAATCTGACGATTTTAGATGGTGGAGGAGTTGAAATCGGGAATCATGTTTTTATAGGTCCGAATGTAGGAATTTATACTGCGAACCACCCAGCAGATGTGAAGAGACGAGAAAAGGGATATGAATGGGCCCTCCCAGTTAAGATTGGAGATAAAGTATGGATTGGCGGAGGGGTTACGATTCTTCCTGGAGTTACGATCGGCGACAATAGTGTGATCGGTGCAGGAAGTGTTGTAACAAAGGATATTCCAGCCAATGTAGTTGCTGCAGGTAATCCATGCAGGATCATCAAAGAAGCGGAAGAAGGAGACAGATATGGGATTATTGACGAGAAAAACGGACAGCAATCCATTAAGTAAGAATATTGACGAATTACTTGATGGAATGAATCAGGAGAGGGAAGAGACAAAAGAAGGAACTTATGAAGAATCTTTAAAGAAGATTGAGGAGCGGATCAAAGAACTTGGGATTTTAGAAGAAGAGAACGAAGATTAAGAAAGGCATCGGTGGTGCCTTTCTTTTTTTAGAATGATCAAAAGACCCCTTTATTGTTAACTTTTAAAAAAACAAAGTTGACAATAAGGGATTGATGATATATAATGGCAGTCAGTACAGGAAAATAATAAAAGTGAGGGAGAAATTTATTATGGAACAACAAACAATGAAAATTCAGGATTTAACACTGATTGCATTAATGGCAGCATTAACTTGTATTTTAGGACCAATGTCGATCACATTGCCATTTACACCAGTACCGATTTCATTTACGAACTTGGTGATTTATTTTGCAGTAATGGTTATTGGGATGAAACGTGGAACGATCAGTTATCTTGTATACCTTCTGATCGGAGCAGTAGGACTTCCAGTATTTTCAGGATTTAGTGGTGGGCTTGCTAAACTTGCAGGACCAACAGGAGGATATTTGGTTGGATTTATCTTTTTGGCATTGATCAGTGGATTCTTTGTAGAAAAATTCTCAGGGAACATAGTGATGGCAGTAATTGGTATGGTACTTGGAACAGCAGTAACATATGCATTTGGAACAATCTGGCTGTGTGCACAGATGCATTTAACATTTGTACAGGGATTATATGCAGGTGTGATTCCATATCTTCCAGGAGATGCGGCAAAGATTGTGATCGCGATCATTGTAGGAAGTGCAGTGAAGAAGGCTGTTGTGAAGGCGAGAGTTTTACCAGAATAAATAACAAATACTTTGTATGAAAAATAAGAATCTGTTGACATTTTGTATGAAAAAGCATAAACTATTCGTAGTTAAATGCAATGAACAGAATTAGTACAGACAAGTTGGAACTGTCAGAGAGAAGCTGCCATCGGCTGGAAGCGGCTTTGAGGGAAGATGTCTGGAATGCATCTGGGAGCAGACAAGATGAATAAAGTAGTTTTGTACGTTGCCGGCGTTAACGGATTCGAGTGAAAGTATCCTGATCAAGTGATATTAGTCAGATATATAATAAGAAGATCAGGAACTTTTAAAAGAGTGGAACCGCGGATATACTCCGTCTCTTTATTTAGAGACGGAGTTTTTTGTATTATAGAAAATTTTGATGGAATCCTCTATGATATAAAAAGTCCTGTAAATTACATACTATATATTGGAGGTTTAGAAATTATGATGGGTTTTCGAGAATTTGCGAAAAGCCAATATGATACGATCAAACTAAGAGACCCTGCGTTAAGGGAAGAGAAAGAAGTTTTTTTGTATCCTTATGTAAAAGCACTGTATTGGCATCGTGTTGCACACGAATTATATAAGAAAGGAGAGTTTTACAAAGCTAGAAAGATTTCTCAGAAATGGGCGAGAAAAACTGGAATTGAGATTCATCCAGGTGCACAGATCGGAGAAGGGTTCTTTATTGACCATGGGCATGGAGTGGTCATTGGCGAGACGACGATCATCGGAAATAATGTGACCTTATATCAAGGTGTTACATTAGGTGGAACTGGAAATGAAACTGGAAAACGTCATCCAACGATCGAAGATAATGTTATGATCAGTTCAGGTGCTAAGGTTTTGGGATCTATTACAATTGGAAAGAACTCAAAGATTGGTGCAGGAAGTGTTGTTGTATCTGATGTACCGCCGAATTCTACTGTTGTCGGAGTTCCAGGTAAGGTAGTTAAACAGGATGGAGAGAGAGTCAATCGCATTCAGAGTATTGTGCTTGACCAGATCGATCTTCCAAATCCAGTCGATATGGATATCGAAAAGCTCGCAAGAGAGAATGCTGAATTACGACAGGCACTGGAAACATTTATTATACATTATCAAAATTCAGAAGCAATCAGAAGGGAAAAAGAAAAATGAAAATCTACAATACACTGACAAGACAAAAAGAAGAATTTGTACCGGTGCATCCAGGGAAAGTTGGAATGTATGTTTGTGGGCCAACGGTGTATAACTACATTCATATTGGAAATGCAAGACCAATGATCATTTTTGATACGGTGCGTCGTTACTTTGAATATAAAGGATATGAAGTAAATTATGTTTCAAACTTCACAGATGTCGATGACAAGATCATTAAGAAGGCAAATGAAGAAGGTGTAACAGCAACAGAGATCGCAGAAAGATATATTAAGGAATGCAAACAAGATATGGAAGCGTTAAATATCAAACCTGCAACCCACCAGCCAAGAGCGACAGAAGAAATCGGTGGAATGATCAAAATGATTCAGACATTGATCAAAAAAGGGCATGCATATGAAGTAGATGGAACTGTATACTTTAAGACAAGATCTTTTAAAGATTATGGAAAACTCTCCAAGAAAAATATTGATGATCTAGAAGCAGGACATCGCGAGATCAAGGTAACAGGAGAAGAAGGAAAGGAAGATCCTCTTGATTTTGTATTATGGAAACCAAAGAAAGAAGGAGAAATCGCATGGGATTCTCCATGGGGAGAAGGAAGACCAGGATGGCATATTGAGTGTTCTGAGATGTCTAAGAAATATATCGGAGATACAATTGATATTCATGCAGGTGGAGAAGACTTGATCTTCCCTCATCATGAAAATGAGATCGCACAGAGTGAAGCATGCAATGGGGAGAAGTTTGCGAATTACTGGATGCATAATGGTTTCTTAAATATCAACAATAAGAAAATGTCTAAATCAGCGGGAAACTTCTTTACAGTGCGTGAAATTGGAGAAAAGTATCCATTACAGGTGATTCGTTTCTTCATGTTAAGTGCACACTACAGAACCCCATTAAACTTCAGTGATACTTTAGTAGAAAGTGCAAAAACAGGATTAGACCGTATCTTGACAGCAATTGATCTATGCAGAGAGATGGCAGCTAAAGAAGAAACAGGTTCTTTAAGCAAAGAAGAAACAGAACATTTTGCTAATATAGAAGTACTTGTAAAGAAATTTGAAGATGCAATGGAAGATGACTTTAACACAGCAGATGCAGTTTCGGCTATTTTTGAAATCGTGCGTGAATCAAACTCAACAGTGAAAGACTTCAGTGCAGACTATGCAAAGAAAATACTAAAAGTATTAGAAGATCTTTGCAGCGTTCTTGGAATTGAAACAACAAAAGAAGAAGAGATCCTAGATGAAGAAATCGAAAAACTGATCGAAGAACGTCAGGCGGCAAGAAAGAACAAAGATTTTGCAAGAGCAGACGAGATCAGAGACCAGTTATTAGAGCAGGGTATCGTATTAAAAGATACAAGAGAAGGTGTAAAATGGAGCAGAGCTTAATTCAAAAGATCAAAGAAGGATTGTATCTTGATGGATTGGATCCCAAAAGTTACTCTCCATTATCTCTTGCTTACATTGGAGATGCGATCTATGAGATCGTGATCCGAACGATCGTTATGTCTGCAGGGAATATGAGTGTGAATAAGTATCACAAAAAATCAAGCAGTATGGTCAAAGCTTCTGCACAAAAAGAAGTGTTTGAAAAGATCGAGCCATTTTTGACAGAAGAAGAAATGGCTGTTTATAAACGTGGAAGAAATTCCAAATCAGGTTCTGTTGCAAAGAATGCATCTATGATGGATTACAGAAAAGCAACTGGAGTGGAAGCTTTGGTTGGATATTTATATCTGGCAGGAGATATGGACCGCATCATCGAATTGATCGGGATCGGTTTTGATTTGAATAAAAAAGAAGAAATAGGAGAAGAACATGAATCATAAAGAAGATCTGATCGCAGGGCGTAATGCCGTGATCGAGGCTTTAAGAGCAAAGAAACCAATCGACAAGATTTTTGTATTGGATGGATGTCAGGATGGACCGATCCGTACGATCGTAAGAGAGGCAAAGAAAACAGATGCGATTCTTAAATTTGTAGATAAAGAACGCTTGAATCAGCTGACAAATGAACATCATCAGGGAGTTGTTGCAATTGTCGCAGCATATGAATATGGAACGATTGAGGATCTGTTTAAAAGAGCAGAAGAAAAGGGTGAGGATCCTTTCTTTATCCTGTTAGATGGGATTGAAGACCCTCATAATCTTGGGGCGATCATTCGTACAGCAAATCTTGCAGGTGCACATGGAGTGATCATTCCAAAGCATCGTGCAGTTGGAATTACACCAACTGTAGCAAAAACATCTGCAGGTGCGATCAATTATACACCAGTTGTGAAAGTAACAAATATTGGAAAAACAATGGATGAATTAAAAGAACGCGGTATGTGGTTTGCATGTGCAGATATGGATGGAGAAGTGATCTATCGTCAGAATCTGACAGGATCGATCGGGCTTGTTATTGGAAATGAAGGAAGCGGTGTGAGCCGTTTGGTAAAGGAAAAGTGTGACTTTATCTCATCTATTCCAATGAAAGGAGATATTGATTCACTGAATGCTTCTGTAGCAGCAGGTGTTCTGGCGTTTGAAGTTGTAAGACAACGACTGGGAAAATAAAGAATGAAAGAATTAAAAACAATTTCTGATGAGAAATTGCTCAGACAGATCCAAAGCGGTAATGATGATGCGATGGAATGTCTGTTAGAGAGATACAGGGATATGGTAAGGAAAGAGGCAAGGAGCTTTTTTCTTGCAGGTGGGGATGAAGAAGATCTGATCCAGGAAGGAATGATCGGGCTTTTTAAAGCAGTGACATCCTATCAGGAAGAAAAAAACACTTCGTTTTCAACGTTTGCTTATCTGTGTGTGCAAAGACAGATCTATACAACGATCACTGCATTTAACAGAAAAAAACATATTCCGTTGAATACAGCAATCTCTCTGTTTGAACAAAAGAATCAGGAAGAAGAATTATCATTGGATGAAATCTTAGAAACTCCGGAGGAAACTCCGGAGGAGATGATGCTTCGAAAGGAAGAATTAAATGATTATTACAAAATGCTTGACCAGAATTTAAGTAAATTTGAAAAACAGGTGATGTATCATTATCTGAATGGAGAAACATATACAACGATTGCAAAAAAACTTGGAAAAAGTGATAAATCCATTGATAATGCGATTCAGAGGATTCGCAGGAAGATCAGAAATGATCAGGAAAGTTAAAGTAAAGATAAGAGAAATAAAAAGAAGACTTAAAACGGATGTTTTAAGTCTTCTTTATAAAGCTGCTGACGGGAGTTGAACCCGTGACCTCCTCACTACCAATGAGGTGCGCTACCTCCTGTGCCACAGCAGCAGAACTGATTAATAATTTATCATGAAAATGATATACTGTCAATAGAATTAACAAAATAAAAGGAAAATCAAATGACAAAACAATACAGGAAAAATAAAAGAAGAATCTGTGTAGTGATATGCCTTGTTCTTTGCATGATCTCAGGCATCAAAATACAGGCAGCACAGCCAGGATATTTTGATAATCCCCAGACGGTCTATGATGAATTTGCTGGGAAAATTTATGATCGTTCATTCAAAAAGAGTTATGCATTTTTGAAAAAAAAGATGAATGTTTTTGAAACATCTTCAGGAAGTAAAAAGATAGGGGTAGCGCCAAGATATTCAGGAGTGATCGTGGTTAGTAAAACATCCGATCATGTTCAGGTGATCTATGAGAAAAAGAAAGCATATGGAATTGGATGGATTGATAGAGGTTTGTATCATAAGGAAGCTATTCCATATAATGGGAATGAAAAACAGTTGCTAGGAAATGGAACTTATTGGATACAAAATAAAGCTTCTGGAGAAGGAATTCGTGTACAGATCATTTTTCTGGGAAATCAGAAATATCAAGTTTCGATTTTGAATCAAAGCAAAGAAGATCACACATGGAAACTAATACGTGAGTACGATCATTTTTATATCAAAAATATAAAAAATGAAAAATATCTGTCAATGGATGAAAATGGTACCTTGACAGACGGTAAAATAAAAGATATGAACAACTGTTTCACAAAAACACAGAAAGAAGCAGCACAGAAGTCTTATCAATGGCAGATAATGCGTCTTAACAATAAAAATGTATATCCGTATCGTGATTTTATGCAGTTTGATCCTGCATGGGCCAGAAAAGATTATGGAAATGTTTCGGATTACAGTGGGAAAATGGCAGCAGCAGGCTGCGGAGTTGTGGCGATCACAAATGCAGTATATGCATTGAATGGGCAATTTGTTGATCCAATGTTGTTTGCAGATTATGCAGTGGAGAAACATTACAGGATCATAGGTGCCGGAACACATGATGGGATTTTTAAGGCGGCAGCGAAGAAATTTGGAGACACATATGGGTTCGCTTATATTAAGACAACTTACAGTACATCAGAAGTAAGAGAATATCTGAAAAAAGGTTGTGTAGCAATCTCGCATGTACCAGGACATTATGTAACAGTTGCTGATTTTAATCCCAAGACAAAAAAATATCTGGTCTTAGATTCTCATCCGATCAAGAGCAGACCAACCAGCTCTTTTGGAAACTGGTTTAAGAGAGAACGATTAGAGAGAGGAGGGTTGACATCATCTGCATATTATATTTATGGAGTGCCAGGACAGGCATGGAAATATGAAAGTGCAAAAGGAATACAATTTCAGAAGGATTTATTCACATTTATGATTTACATGCGTTAAAATGTAAGAAAAATAACAAAGGATAGGGAAGGAGAAGTTAAATGAACAAAGTTAAAAAGATATTGACAACATTGGTGGCAGCAACATTAACTGTTTCAACAGGATTAACATCCATGCCAATGTTTGCACATAACGTAAAAGCGGAGTCAAAGGCAGAAACAATAAGCAGTGATACGAATGATATGTCACAGTATAAGAAAATAAATGGAATCAGCAGTCAGACGGTTTTAGGAGCAGATTTTTCCCATTATCAATTGCAAAAAAATGCGTGGAAAAAAGTCTGGAAAAATTACAAAGGAATCGAAGTTTCCAATGTGTTTGAATATGTAAGATCACAGGGAATCAATACGATTTCTGTGAAAGTTGCAGTGAATCCAACAAAAGATAAAGAGGGTAATGAAAGCTATCTGTCTTTAGAAAACGCTAAGAAGACATTAAAAGAAGCCAAGAAAGCAGGATTAAAAACAAATGTTACATTGTTATATTCTGATGATATAACGTATGCAGGGGTGCAGAAATTACCAGATGGTTGGGATACTGATTCAGCAGAAGAAAAGGCACTGGAGTATACAAAAAACGTCATCAAAGAATTGAAGGCAGCAGATGCAGTCCCAACGATGATCACGATCGGAAATGAAGTAAACTATAATTTCTTAAATATGAGTAGTGGAGATGGATGGGAAGGCTTTGTTGCAATGAGCAAAATCTCGAAAATGATCAGAGAAGAAGGAATCAAACCGGCTGTTAGTGTATCGGCACCAACAACAGATGCTTCAGATATTCAATGGATCATTGGAAAATTAGGAAATGCTGATGTTGATTATGATTATATTGGAGTAAACATCTATCCGGATACACACAATGAAAATTATGTAAAAACATTAAAGAATACAGTAGAAGAAAAGGCAGCAGGAAAGCAGATGATCATTTCCAGTGTCAAATGCCCATGGAAAGATTCAGAAGGAAAAGCCAGTATAACGACACAGACAAAGAGCATTTATGATTATCTTCAGGCAACGATCGATGAGAAAAATGCAGGTGGATTGATCTATAATGATGCAGATTTTGTCGGGGCATGGGACTCATTCTTTGATGAAAATGGACAAGCAATGTCTTCACTTGCAATCTTTGCTTATGCACAAGGAAATCAGGTTGATGTAAGCAGCTACAAAGATCCATGGGAATATGGTGGAGATACAGGATTAAAAGATCAAAAAGTAACGATCAAAAAAGTCAAAGGAATGTCTGAGAGTTCTATCCGAGGAATGGATATTTCATCTTATCTTGCATTAAAGAAAGCAGGAGTGAAATATTATGATTATGAAGGAAATGAGACACCGTTATTAAAAGTACTTCATGATAATGGAATCAACTATATCAGGATCAGGATCTGGAATGATCCGTTTAATGCAGATGGGAAAACCTATGGCGGTGGTGGAAATGATGTTTCCACAGGTGTAGAGATCGCAAAAGAGGCAGCCCAATATGATATGAAAGTTCTGCTTGATTTTCATTATTCGGATTTCTGGGCAGAACCAGCGGTTCAGTTAGTTCCAAAAGCATGGAAAAAGGATGTAAATAATACAGAAAAGATGTGTTCAGATGTATATGATTTCACCAAAGAATCTATTCAGAAATTTAAAGATGCTGGGGCAAACATTGGAATGGTTCAGGTAGGAAATGAAATTACCAACGGACTTCTTGGAATATACTCTAACAGAGACAAAGGAGAATCTTTTAATGTCATCTGGGGAGATAAAAAGAAATCAACAGAAGTAAATAAATATTTAAAAGCCGGAATTAAAGCAGTCAGAGAATATACACCGCAGGCTTTGGTTGCATTACATCTTGAAACACCAAATGTATGGAAATACAAAACGATCATGAATACATGGAAGAGAGATAATGTGGACTATGATGTTTTAGGATCTTCATATTATCCATTCTGGTCCATTGCAGCAAAAGCAAATACGCCAAAGACATTGAAAGATGTGCAGACACTGGCCGCTTCCTATGGAAAGATGTTTGCAGTATTTGAGACAAGCTGGGTTAATAGTTTAAATGATGGAGACGGTACACCAAATTCTATCGGAGACAGTACAAATACAGGTGCATATGAAGTAGGACCACAAGGACAGGTAAATGAACTTACAGATCTTTATGATACCGTGTTATCACAGGATAATGGATTAGGTACATTCTATTGGGAAGGTGCATGGATTCCGGTAAAAGCAGGATGGACAAACTGGGAATATAATAAGCAGATCGCAGATCAGTATGGTACAGGATGGGCATCGAAAGGTGCACTTGGATATTTTCCAGATTCTAAAATGTATTACAAAGGAAAAGCAGCATGGGGTGGAACAAGCTGGGATAATCAGGCACTGTTTGATATTAACGGATATCCATTGCAGTCATTGAAATTCTACAAAGATTCTGTATCCAAAGGAAAAGAGCAGATCATAGCATTGAAGATCGTTGATAAAAATGGAAAAGAAGTATATCCTACCCAGTATGTCAAAGTTGAAGTAGGAAAGACTCGCAAGATCACATTACCAAAATTCTCTGGATATTATCCAAGCAATAAGAATTACCAACTGACCGTAAAAGGTGTGAAAGAAGAAAATGCAACGCAAAGTGTTGTATATACAAGAACAGCAGCAGGACCTGCGATCAGTTATAATTACCGAGTGAAAGTTACAAAGAAAAATTATAAACTTTACAAGAATTTCAAATGGAAGAAATCCAAAACAAAAGTTTATAAAAAGACATATGTAGCAAAATATAGATATGACCATAAGAATGGAAATAAATATCTTGCTCTTTATACAAAAGGTGGTAAATTTGTTGGGTACATTAATAAGAAAGCGGTAAAACGATTAGGATCAGCAACACAGCCAGAGCAGGGAAAAGCATACACTTATGGAAAACGTGTAAAGATCAAGAGTAAAAAATATAAACTATATAAGAATTTCAAATGGAAGAAATCCAAAACAAAAGTTTATAAAAAGACATATGTGGCAAAATACAGATATAAACATGAAAATGGAAACAAATATCTTGCATTGTATACCAAATCAGGAAAATTCATTGGATATATCAATTCCAAAGCTGCAAAAGTTGTAAAATAATTTAGGTGAAAAAATAGAATTCTGTCGATGCAGGATTCTATTTTTTTAAAAAATGACAATAAATAAAGTATTGACATTAAAAGTTGGTAGTACCATAATATTGTATACAAGAAAAAAGACTTAATATGAAAAACTGGAGGAGTGTATGAAATTTCTTAGACAATTTATGATTATTTTACTACTCTCTTTTTTGGGAGAAGTGCTTAAGATGTTCATACCATTGCCAATTCCGGCAAGTGTGTATGGACTGGTGTTAATGTTGTTATGTCTGGTGACTGGTATTTTGAAGACGAGTCAAGTTAAAGAGGCAGCATTTTTTCTGATTGAGATCATGCCCGTTATGTTTATTCCAGCAGCAGCTGGATTAATTGATTCGTGGAAAGTTTTACAGCCATTATTACTGCCAATACTAGTCATAACTGTAGTGATCACAATATTTGTTATGGTAGTCACAGGAAAAATAGCACAAATGATAGCACAGAAGAGAGGAATCAAAAATGAATGAAATGTTCAGACAATCATTGTTTGCAGGAGTAACGATCAGTTTGATCGCATATGAGATCGGACTATTTTTAAAGAGAAAGCTGGGATTAGCAATATTAAATCCATTATTAGTATCTATAGTTATTGTGATCCTGGCATTGAAAGTATTTGGAATCAGTTATGAAGTATATAACGCAAGTGCGAAATACATATCTTATTTGTTGACGCCAGCAACAGTGTGTCTTGCTGTACCTCTATATGAGCAGTTAGAATTACTAAAGAAAAATAAGGTTGCAGTTGTTTGTGGAATATTATCAGGAACATTAGCAAGTTTAACAGGAATTTTTGTTCTTTGTATGTTATTTGGATTCAACCACAAACAGTATGTAACAATGCTTCCTAAATCGATCACAACAGCGATCGGAATTGGAATATCAGAAGAATTAGGTGGAATCGTGACAATTACAGTTGCAGTGATCATTATTACTGGAATTCTTGGAAATGTGATCGCAGATACAGTATTCCATATCTTTAAAATAAAAAATCCATTGGCAAAAGGCCTGGCACTTGGAACAGCATCTCATGCGATCGGAACAGCAAGAGCAATTGAGATGGGACCAGTCGAAGGTGCAATGAGCAGTCTGGCAGTAGCAGTAGCAGGACTTTTGACTGTTATATTTGTATCAGGATTTGCTCAGCTTATTTAAAATAGGAGGAAGAAATCATGGCAGATGAGAAAATGATCATCACGATCGGAAGAGAACATGGAACAATGGGAGATAAAGTAGCAGAAAAAATTCGAAGACAATTTGAATTGCCACTTTATGACAAGGCACATCTTCTAAGAATAGTAGAAGAAACGGATGATTATGATGAATTAAATGCATTTTTTAATGACAGAAAAGTAAACAGTCTGTTATATGCGATCGCAATGAGTGAGAATGTAAGTTCTAATGATGTGCCTTTCGGGATTATCAAAAAGATTATTGGTAATACGGGAGGCGTCGTGATGGATAGCTGTGGAAATTATCTTTTCAGGGAACGTCCGAATACGGTAAGAATTTTTATGCATGCAGACAAGAACATTCGAATTAAAAATCTTATGAAATATCTTGGAATAAGCAAAGAACAAGCTGAAAAAGAAATAGAAACAGAAGATTCAAAACGTTATGAATTTCATAAATATTACACAAATGAAATATGGGGAATGTCCAATGGATATGAATTATGTCTGGACGAAGGAATCCTTGGAATCGATGGATGTGTAAAAATGATTTTGGACTATCTGAAAATAAGAAATTTAATTTAAAAAAGTTCTTGACATTACAAAAATAATATGTATAATAGATAGAGGTGGTTGCAACAGACCACCTCGAATATAAATCTGGCTCCATGGTCAAGCGGTTAAGACGCGACCCTCTCAAGGTCGAATCACGAGTTCGATTCTCGTTGGAGTCATAAGCTACAAACTTCGTATTTATGCGGTTTGTAGCTTTTTTATTTTGTTTATATTTGAATTGGTTAAAGAAAAGGGTTAAAGTTTTTGAAATATTAAATCTGGAATAAAAATATAACGATCAAGAAATAAAAAATCCCCCTGGCATATAAAATGCCAAAGAGGATTCAAACAAATGTCAAAGTGCTGATTAAAGCACAAAGATATTATATCACACAAAAAACAAAATGCAATAATCACTTGACAAAAAAATATCAATATGATAATCTACAACAAGAGTGAATCTGAACTATCGGGTCCATGAAGGGGCACACCACCTCGGGTGTGATGCTTCTTTGTGGACCCTTTTTTGTTCCTTTTAAAGATAAAAGGAAAGTTAGTCAAGGAGGAAAGCAGATGAGATTAAATGGAGAGACAAAAACATTAAAAGACCCTGTCGCATTATCTGATTTCTTAACACAGGAAGGATTTTCAGATAAGAGAATCGCAGTGGAAAGAAATGGAGAAATCGTTCCTAAAGGGGAATATGCGAATGTGATCTTAAGTGACAGTGACACATTAGAGATCGTAGCCTTTGTCGGTGGCGGATGATCTGAAGATAACAGATACAAAGAGATAAGAAAATTATGCATATATAAAGGAGAATAACATGAAACAGGACAAGTTAATCATCGGTGGACATGAATTTGATTCAAGATTTATCTTAGGATCAGGAAAATATTCCTTAGATCTGATCAATGCAGCAGTGCAGAATGCAGGAGCACAGATCATTACATTAGCACTTCGAAGAACGAACACAAATGATACAGCTAATATTCTTGACTATATTCCAGAAGGTGTCACACTTCTTCCAAATACATCTGGAGCAAGAAATGCAGAAGAAGCAGTTCGTATTGCAAGACTTTCCAGAGAGCTGGGTTGTGGAGATTTTGTAAAGCTTGAAGTTATTCACGATTCGAAATACCTTCTTCCGGATAATTACGAGACAATCAAAGCAACAGAAATCCTGGCAAAGGAGGGTTTTGTAGTTATGCCGTATATGTATCCTGATTTGAATGCAGCAAGAGATCTTGTCAATGCGGGAGCTGCGTGTATTATGCCTTTGGGAGCACCAATCGGTTCCAATAAAGGTCTTTGTACAAAAGATTTTATCCAGATTTTAATTGATGAGATTGATCTGCCAATTATTGTTGATGCAGGAATCGGACGTCCATCTCAGGCTTGCGAGGCAATGGAAATGGGAGCAGCTGCAGTTATGGCAAATACAGCAATTGCGACAGCAGGAAATGTTGCAGAGATGGCAGAGGCATTTAAGAAAGCAATTGAGGCCGGAAGAAGTGCATACCTTGCCGGACTTGGAAGAACACTGGAACGAGGTGCAAGTGCATCTTCACCACTGACAGGATTTTTGGAAGACTAGGGGGATGTGAAGATGGAAAATACACATATTAATGAAAGTATTTTAAGCGAAGAGATTCTGGAAGATCAGAAGAAAAACAGAATTGATCATATGACATATCTTCCGGGAATGGAAGACATTGGTTCAGAAATTATGGATCAGGTAATAAGTGCAATGGAGGAATATGATTACAGTAAATATACAGCGGCAGATGTAAAAAATGCGATTGCACATTCGGAGCGTACACCGGAAGATTTCAAGGCACTTTTATCTCCGGCAGCGTTACCATTTCTGGAAGAAATCGCGCAGGCCGCACAGCTGGAAACAAGAAAACATTTTGGAAATAGTGTTTATATGTTTACTCCGATCTATATTGCAAATTATTGTGAGAATTATTGTATTTATTGTGGATTCAACTGTCACAACAAAATCAACCGTGCACAATTAAATGCACAGGAGATTGAAAAAGAAATGGCGGCGATCGCTGAAACCGGATTACAGGAAATTCTGATCCTTACGGGAGAAAGCCGTAGCAAATCTACAGTAGAATATATAGGTGAAGCCTGTAAGATTGCAAGGAAATATTTTAAAGTAATCGGTCTGGAAATCTATCCGGTCAATTCGGATGAGTATGCATATTTGCATGAATGTGGTGCGGATTATGTTACAGTATTCCAGGAAACCTACAATTCGGATAAATATGAGACGCTGCATCTGGCAGGACATAAAAGAATCTTCCCATATCGTGTCAATGCACAGGAGAGAGCTTTAAAAGGAGGTATGCGAGGCGTTGGTTTCGGAGCACTTCTTGGATTGGATGATTTCAGAAAAGATGCATTTGCAACAGGATATCATGCATACCTTTTACAACGAAAATATCCCCATGCAGAGATTGCATTTTCATGTCCGAGACTTCGTCCGATTATTAATAATGACAGA
>OGJJ01001820.1_pt1 | contig 15147 bp, 13 predicted proteins | sample 1572081 | NCBI WGS metagenome assembly OGJJ01 (sample SAMEA2582122, study PRJEB24529) | metagenome | biome: Human gut stool | place: China | collected 2011
AAGGCATCGAACCTTGACTAACAAATGCCGACGCGGGGACGCGTCGCCCCCAGGTGAGGGCGCGCCCCCCAATTAGGCAGATAAATAGCAGTTTGTACGTACATAAATCAAAAAAACAAAATATAAACTTGCAAAGACAACCAAAAACTTATAATTTTGCACGGAGAAAGTGTGTATTCCTCATTTATGGGGATAAATGCAACCTTTTCTATCCCTTAATTTTGATAAATTAATAATCTAATAATCAACTTAATTCAAATCATTTTATGTGGTTAACTAACTCATCCATCGGACGGAAGGTTATCATGTCAGTAACTGGCATTGCGCTCATTCTGTTCCTCACATTCCATGGTTGCATGAACTTGGTAGCCCTCTTCTCAGAGGAAGGTTACAATTGGGTATGCGAAATGTTGGGTGCCAACTGGTATGCCGTAGCAGCTACCATTGGCCTTGCAGCTCTCGTAGCCATCCACTTCATTTATGCCATCATTCTTACTTTGCAAAACCGCAAAGCTCGTGGTAACAATCGCTATGCCGTAACTTGCAAGCCCGAAAAGGTAGAGTGGGCCTCACAAAACATGTTCGTGCTCGGTGTAATCGTAGTACTCGGCCTTTTGCTCCACTTGTTCAACTTCTGGTACAACATGATGTTTGCCGAACTCGTTAATGGTGGCATGCCTTTCATCAACGAAGTTTCTTCAGCTTCTGATGGTTACGCTATGATTGCTTATACCTTCAGCAATCCCGTATTCACTGTTCTCTACATCATTTGGTTTGTAGCCATTTGGTTCCACATGACTCACGGCTTCTGGAGTGCAATGCAAACACTTGGTTGGAACGGTAAGATCTGGTTCAACCGTTGGCGTTGCATCGGTAACATTTACGTTACTATCTTGATGCTCATCTTCCTCGTTGTAGCTCTCAAGTTCGCCTTCTGCGGTGGTGCTTGCTGCGCAGCGTAAGGGGCTATGAGTTTAATAAGTTTATAGGTTTAATAAGTTTATATAGGTAATAAGGTTATAATGTTGCTTTATCAACTCATTAAACACATTAAACTTCCTCAACTCATTAAACTCCCTCAACTCATTAAACTTTAAAAAATCCAATCATGGCTACTATAGATTCTAAAATACCTCAAGGTCCCGTTTCAGAAAAGTGGACCAACTATAAGGCTCACCAAAAGCTGGTGAACCCCGCCAACAAGCGTAAGCTTGACATCATCGTTGTAGGTACTGGTTTGGCTGGTGCCTCTGCAGCTGCCTCACTTGGTGAGATGGGCTTCAAAGTGCTCAATTTCTGCATTCAAGACTCACCCCGTCGTGCACACTCTATCGCTGCACAGGGTGGTATCAATGCTGCCAAGAACTATCAGAACGATGGTGACTCAGTATATCGCCTCTTCTACGATACTGTAAAGGGTGGTGACTACCGTGCACGTGAAGCCAACGTATATCGTTTGGCAGAAGTAAGTGCCAACATCATCGACCAGTGCGTAGCACAGGGTGTACCTTTCGCTCGCGAATACGGCGGTCTTCTTGCTAACCGTTCATTCGGTGGTGTGCAAGTAAGCCGTACCTTCTACGCTAAGGGTCAGACAGGTCAGCAGCTCCTCCTCGGTGCTTATTCAGCATTGATGGCACAGGTACATGCTGGCACTGTTAAGCTCTACTGCCGTTACGAAATGCAAGACGTTGTAATCATCGACGGTCGTGCACGCGGTATCATTGCTCGCAACCTCATAACTGGTGAACTCGAGCGTTTCGCAGCTCATGCTGTCGTACTCGCTACGGGTGGTTATGGTAACACCTACTTCCTTTCAACCAACGCAATGGGTTGCAACTGCTCAGCAGCTATCGCAGCTTATCGTAAGGGTGCTTACTTCGCTAACCCCGCTTACGTCCAGATTCACCCCACTTGTATCCCCGTTCACGGCGACAAGCAGTCTAAGCTTACGCTTATGTCAGAGTCATTGCGTAACGACGGTCGTATCTGGGTGCCCAAGAAGAAGGAAGATGCTATCAAGCTCCAGAAGGGTGAGTTGAAGCCTACAGACATCAATGAAGCTGATCGCGACTACTACCTCGAGCGTCGTTACCCTGCATTCGGTAACCTCGTACCTCGTGACGTAGCTTCTCGTGCTGCTAAGGAACGTTGCGACGCTGGTTTCGGTGTTAACAACACAGGTCTCGCCGTTTACCTCGACTTCACTGAAGCTATCGGCCGTCTTGGCATCGACGTAGTACTTCAGCGTTACGGCAACCTCTTCGATATGTACGAAGAAATCACCGACGTTAAGCCCGGTGAAGTAGTTCGTAAGGGTGACGACGGTATCGAATATACCAACCCGATGATGATCTATCCCGCTATCCACTACACAATGGGTGGCCTTTGGGTTGACTACGAACTCTCTACTAACATTCCTGGCCTCTTCGCTATTGGTGAGTGCAACTTCTCTGACCATGGTGCAAACCGCCTTGGTGCTTCAGCCCTTATGCAAGGTTTGGCCGACGGTTACTTCGTATTGCCTTACACTATTCAGAACTACCTCAGCGACCAGATTACTGTACCTCGCTTCAGCACCGACCTCCCCGAGTTCGTTGCTACTGAAAAGGCCGTTAAGGAACACATCGACCACCTCCTCAAGATCAACGGTAAGAAGTCAGTTGATAGTATCCACAAGGAATTGGGTCACATTATGTGGGAATACGTTGGTATGGCACGTTCTAAGGAAGGCCTCCAGACAGCACTCGCTAAGCTCAAGGAAATCCGTAAGGAATTTGAGACCAACCTCTTCGTTCCCCACATCGATGGCGTTAACGTTGAGCTCGACAAGGCTATCCGCTTGAACGACTTCATCACAATGGGTCAGCTCATCGCTATCGATGCCCTTCACCGTGAAGAAAGCTGCGGTGGTCACTTCCGCGTTGAACACCAGACAGAGGAAGGCGAAGCTAAGCGTGACGATAAGAACTGCTTCTACGTTTCATGCTGGGAATACCAGGGTGAAGACAAGGATCCTGTTAAGTACGAAGAACCCCTCAAGTACGAAGCAATCGAAGTAAAAACCCGTAACTACAAGAATTAATAAGCCATGGCTAAGAACATATCTTTTACAATTAAGTATTGGAAGCAAAATGGCCCCAAAGATGCGGGTCACTTCGACACACGTGAGATGCACGACATCCCCGATGACACTTCATTCCTCGAAATGCTCGACATCCTTAACGAAGAACTCGTTGAGGAGGGCAAGGAGCCTTTCGTATTCGACCACGACTGTCGTGAAGGCATCTGCGGTATGTGTTCACTCTATATCAACGGTACTCCCCACGGTAAGACCGAGGCAGGTGCAACAACTTGCCAACTCTACATGCGTCGTTTCAATGACGGTGATGTAATCACGGTTGAACCTTGGCGTTCTGCTGCATTCCCCGTTATCAAGGACTGCATGGTAGACCGTTCAGCATTCGATAAGATTCAGGCAGCTGGTGGTTACATCAGCGTACGCACAGGTGCTCCTCAGGACGCTAACGCTATCCTTATCCCTAAGCAAGACGCTGACGAGGCTATGGACTGCGCTACTTGCATCGGTTGTGGTGCTTGCGTTGCAGCATGTAAGAATGGTTCTGCTATGTTGTTCGTAAGTTCTAAGGTAAGCCAGTTTGCCCTCCTTCCCCAAGGTCGCCCCGAAGCTGCAAAGCGTGCTAAGGCCATGGTAGCTAAGATGGACGAACTCGGTTTCGGTAACTGCACCAACACTCGTGCTTGCGAGGCTGTTTGTCCTAAGAATGAGTCTATCTCTAACATTGCCCGCTTGAACCGTGAGTTCATCAAGGCTAAGTTAGCTGACTAATAAAACATAAAAATAAGACGAGGCCGATTACACTTTAATATTTGCCTTTTTATAACAAACGGCCACGCCTTTTCATACAACGCGCTGCAAAGTTCAAATGCTTTGTAGCGCGTTTTTGCATTTTGCTGGTCTACATAAACGCCTAATATAACGGTTATCGCGCTTCGTTTTCAACATTAATCAGCTTAGCGGATATATTTTCGTGTGAAAGACTAACAGGTAAACTGCAATTTATCGGCCTAATTGGGGGGCGGGTTTGTAACCCGCGGCAGCAGCAGAGCGTAAGCAGAGGCGGGCTGAAAGCCCAATGGTGCCTTCAGCCCAGGGCAGCGCTCTGGGTATACGATGCGCAACGATAGCGCCCTGAAAGGGCAAAAGCTCTACAATAAGCGTTGATTATTAGTGCTTTTGCCCTTTCAGGGCGCCATCGAAACACTATTCATTAACCCAGAGCGCTGCTCTGGGCTGAAGGCACCATTGGGCTTTCAGCCCGCCTTTGCTTACGCTCTGCTGCTGCCGCGGGTTACAAACCCGCCCCCCAATTAGGCCGATAAATTGCAGTTTTTTTTGTTATAAAAACAATTTTACCCACACACTTCGTTACAGAACCTCATTTATCAAAAAGAAAAGGTGTACAACTTCTAAACCCTTTTTGTCCAACATCCTTAAACGTCGTAACTATTGCAAATAATAGAAATATAAAGTGTTAAAATTGGATATTCAGATGAAAAAAGATTATAAATACTTTGGTATATATATATATATATATTTGCAGCCAAAAAGAAATTTTCACAAATCAAAAACAACATGAGAAAAACATTACTTTTGGTTGCAGGTTTGTTTGCAGCTACAGCTTCATGGGCTGATGTGGTGGATTTTATAACTGGTGAGTCCACACTAAAAGTGTACCAGATTCAGGCACGAAGAGGACCGAATGCGGCAGGCACTGGTTTCGATGAGGATAGTGGAAAGGGTTTCATGCTCACAAATGCTGACGACGAAAGTGATTATTTTGCATACTCTAACTGGTTTAAAGAGGCTGAAAAAACTTCAAAATTTTACAATACCACCTACGACGCAGCAAATAAAAACCATAATTTCCTAATCGTAAAAACCGATTTGGGAGCATTCGTTTACTCTTTAGGTAAAAATGCTTACCTTGCTACATGTAATAATACACAAAACACCGTTAGTTTTTCCACAACGGTTGCTCCTGTCAGCATCAATACATACGGAGACAACGCAAGCTACAAATATTACATCACGCTAAGCAATGGTAGTCAAATTAACTTCAACAACCACAACAAGACTACAGGTGTGACGGGTTCGGGCAAAGACAAAGACGCTGGTTCGCTTTTTGCTTTTGTTGAAAACACAAGTAGCTCTATTACTGTAGATGAAGCTACGATTGGGGCTATCAATGAAGCTACAAAAGTTTACACCAAGCAATATTTCAAGGAAGAATTAGAAAGCACGAAAAGCCATATTGGTGAATTAGGTTACCCCACTCAAGAAGCTTATGACACCTATGCTGCAGCAATAGAGAGTGCTACGAATTTGGCTCAAGTTACGACGGCTCGTAATACATTCTTCAGCACCCTCAAATATCCTGAAGATGGTAAAGTTTATTATATTGAGGGAGTTACCCGTGGAGGGAAAAAGACGGGGTACGTTTTCGACAACGGCACACAGCTCGGATTTGGCAATTCACTACCTACAACAATGCCTGGTACTGCAGAATTTTATTGCCACAAGTTGGGCGATCGCAAGTATATGTTTGCAACATTGAGTGGTAAGTACCTCATGTATCAGACTGATAGCGAAAGCGGTATTGAAGAAACTTTTAGCGCAAACAACAATACACTTACGCTACAACCAATGAAATATGACGCAGCACCCAACTACAACGTTGCCAATGATCAGCTTGTAGCTGATAAAGAAACTCTGGGTTTGTTCTTGATTCGTGGTAAGCGTGCAAAGTACGTAAATGCAAATAACTCCACAGATCAAGCCAACGTGAGAGCCAATGACTACTATCTCATGGCAGGATTTACACGGGCTCAATTCCACGCTGGAGGTTCAACTGAAATATATTACACTACAGAGAACCAAACCTCAGCATTCAAATTTGTAGAAGCTCCGCAACACAATGCCTTCACCACCACTCCTGTAAAGCTCAGCGATAGCGATACGGAAAGCTACAACTTGGCTACCTATAGTAGCCCCTTTGCCACTACCCTACCCGACGGTGTAAAGGCTTACATGGTTATAAGTGACAAGGCTGATTACAAGTTGAAGAAATTGACACTGACTAATCAAGTACTCCCTGCTCACACGGGTGTGATTCTTGCTACTGATGAAGTTATTAAGGAATGTGTGCCTGTTGCAGCAACAGAAGCTCCTACGGCTCCTGAGGGCAATTTGCTACAAGCAACCGATGGAGCTGCTACGACCGTTGCTGAAGGTATAAATGCTTACATCTTTACAAAAAATAGTCAAGGTGTGGCTCTCTTCGGTCAGCTTTCTTCTAATACGAACAAGCGAAAGGTTCATGCATTTAAGTCTTACCTTACCGTCGCAGGAGATGCTGCTCCAAGCTTACAACTGAGCTTTGGCGACAATGTGACCACTGGCATAGCCACTGCCGTAGCAGAAGCTGACAATGCTCCTCAAGTGATTTACGACTTGAGTGGTCGCCGCGTACAGCAAATAAAGAACGCTGGCGTCTACATCATCAATGGTCAGAAACGAGTAATCAAGTAACCTATTTTCAGAAAAAGAATTTTGAACAAAATGAAGAAGACATATATTGCTCCTCTAAGCACACGTTACGCACTCGAACCTGCCACTATGTTGGCTGGGTCAATTGGAGGAAAAAAAGTAGAAATGGATAACAATAACGATTACGATGGGGCTGCATCGCTCTCCAATAAGCGTAACAACCCTATTTGGGATAACCAGCTTGCTCAATAACTAAAATATAGGCGCACCCTATATCACAATAAAGCTGCCTGATAAGCATTCTCGCTTATCAGGCAGTTTTTTTCCACACCCCGAAGAAGCCTCCCCCATTTTTGAGACTACTTAGGAGGCGAGATCTTCCGATTTCGTTAATCCTCGGCTCTGTCGAAAATCAATAGGGATAATCGTAAGGTACGCATTCCATCCAAGCAGTATTAATTAGTAAAAGCGGCCCTATAACGTATTGTGTGGGTAAGCTCAGTTTAATAAATTGCAATTTATCTGCCTAATTGGGGGGCGGGTTTGTAACCCGCGGCAGCAGCATGCTTTGAACATCTACTTATAGTCGCTTAGCGCGAGAACATACATAACATACAATTTAACATACTTATTTACATGCTACTCAATTTGTGCCAAAGCACAAATTGAAACAAACTGGCTACGCCCTTGCGCTTCAGCGCACTAATGGCTTGCATAAACGATTGATAATTAGAAGTATTCTCAATATATCACATTGTCGCTGAAGCGCAAGGGCGTAGCCAGTATGTTTCAATTTGTGCCTTGGACAAATTGAGTAGTATGTAAATCAGTATGTAAATAAGTATGTTATGTATGTTCTCGCGCTAAGCGACAATAAGCAAATATTCTGCTGCTGCCGCGGGTTACAAACCCGCCCCCCAATTAGGCAGACAAATTGCAGTTTCCCCACACGATTCGTTACGGAGCCAGTTTTTAGAACTTTCATTTTGCATTTCGCTCGTCTTGCACTACCTCTGCTTCGCGAAGGTAGGTTGCGGCTCGGAAATGAAAATGAAAGTTTTTAGGACTTTCATTTTGCATTTCGCTCGCCTTGCACTCCTCTGCTTCGCGAAGGTAGGCTGCGGCTCGGAAATGAAAATGAAAGTTTTTAGGACTTTCATTTTGCATTTCGCTCGCCTTGCACTCCTCTGCTTCGCGAAGGTAGGCTGCGGCTCGGAAATGAAAATGAAAGTTTTTAGGACTTTTATTTTGCATTTCGCTCGCCTTGCACTACCTTTGCATACAATAATAACACTAAAGATAAACATATCAGTATCAATATGGAAAAGGTTGATCAGCTGGACCTTAAGATCTTAAAAATCATTTCGGTGAATGCACGTATCCCATTCAAAGATGTGGCTGCTGTGTGTGGCGTATCACGCGCTGCTATTCACCAACGCGTTCAGCGCCTTATTGAAGCTGGGGTCATTACAGGCTCTGGCTACAACGTTTGCCCGAAAAGCATTGGCTATAGCACTTGTACTTACGTCGGTATTAAATTGGAACGCGGCTCTATGTATAAAGGAGTGGCCGAACAATTGGAAAAGATTCCCGAAATCGTTGAATGTCATTTCACCACTGGTCCGTACACCATGCTCATTAAGCTCTATTCTCGCGATAATGAACACCTCATGGACTTGCTCAATAACCACATTCAAGAGATTCATGGTGTTATCTCAACCGAAACGCTTATTTCACTCGAACAAAGCATTAGTCGGAGCGTACCCGTTGTGATTGAACAAGAAGATTGAGTTTAGAGTTTAATAAGTTTAATGAGTTTAATAAGTTTAATGAGTGCCTAAAAAGTCACGGCCAATAAAAACTCAAACCCTATTAAACTCATTAAACTTATTAAACTTATTAAACTCATTAAACTTATTAAACTCAAACCCCATTAAACTCAGAACTCATTAAACTTAAACTCTTATGACCCTTACTGGCGCCCTTATAGGATTGGGCACCTTCTTAATAATTGGCTTGTTCCACCCCATTGTAATAAAGGCCGAATACTATACGGGCACTCGCTTTTGGTGGGTGTTTTTACTTGTAGGATTGGGCTGCATCGTTGCGGCACTGTTTATTCATAACGTGTTGGCAAGCGCATTGGTTGGGGTAACAGGCTTTTCGTGTTTATGGTCCATACTCGAACTCTTTGAACAGCGCACAAGAGTTGACAAAGGGTGGTTTGCTGCAGGACCAGGACATCAACCCAAAAAACTCAAGAAGTAATGAACTGTCGTAAGCCTATTATTGGCATAACAGGTAATTATAATGACAACGAGTTGAAACTCCTACCTGGCTACTTTCGCTCAGTCGAAGCAGCTGGAGGCATGCCCGTAGTCATTCCACCCCGTCGTAAGGCAAATGCTGAAGCCATTGATGCTATACTGAATGGCATTGATGGCTTATTGCTTTCGGGTGGGGCAGATATCAACCCTATTCTTTTAAACGAAGACCCTGTGCCTGCCCTTCATGGCATTAATCGTGAACGCGATGAGTGGGAATTGGCCTTGACGCAAGCAGCCTATACGCACCAAGTGCCCATGTTGGGCATTTGTCGGGGCATACAAGTACTGGCAGCAGCCTTAGGGGGCAGCGTGATGCAAGACATACAGACCTCCTTGCCTAACACCTCGCTTATTAAGCATTCACAAGATGCAGATAGAGGCGTGGCAACTCACTTTGTGGAGGCTGAGGCCGATAGCACCATAGCAAGCCTCTTGGGACGACGCTTTGCCGTCAACTCCTTTCACCACCAAGCGGTGGACGAGGTAGGCCCGCGCTTTCGCGTAACGGCACGTTCGGCCGACGGTGTGGTCGAGGCGATGGAGAGCGTAGAGATGAAGGATATCATCGGTGTACAATGGCACCCAGAGTGCTTCCTACTTGACGATGATGACTGTATGATGCCGCTCTTTCGTCACTTTGTGCAGTGTGCACAGTCGTTCGCTGCGGCCAAATGGGTACACACACACGTACTCACGCTTGACTCTCACTGCGACACACCGATGTTCTTCGACAAAGGTGTAGAACTTACCCGTCGTGATCCACAGCTCCTGGTCGACTTTGTCAAAATGCGCGAAGGCCACCTCAATGCCACCAATATGGTGGCCTACATTCCACAGGGCGACAATACGCCTGCGGCAGCTGCTGAAGCTACGGCAATGGCGCAACGCTTGCTCGACGAGATAGAACAGCGTGTCAGTGCAGCCCCCGATGTGGCTTTGGCGCACACACCAACCGACCTCTATCGCAATAAGCGCAACAATGTATTATCTGTAATGCGCGGTATAGAGAATGGCTATGCTTTGGGCTATGACCTTGCTAACGTGGCACACTTCGCTCGTATGGGACTCACTTACATCACTTTGTGTCACAATGGTGACAATGCCATCTGCGACTCTGCTCGTCGTTCCTCACAGACGCATGGTGGACTCTCGGACTTTGGGCGAGAGGTGGTGCGTGAGATGAATCGCTGCGGACTGATGGTAGATCTCAGTCATGCAGCCGAAACGTCCTTTTACGATGCATTAGAAGTGAGCCAAACGCCCATCGTTTGTTCACACGCCTCCAGTCGTGCCCTGTGTAATCACCCACGCAATTTGACTGACGACCAACTTCGTGCCTTAGCTCAAGCGGGTGGTGTGGCGCAAGTCACGCTCTATCATGGCTTTCTCCGTTTAGAAGAGGAGGGTGTACCAGCAACGCTTGACGATGCCGTGCGTCACCTACTTCACATGATAGACGTAGCGGGTATTGACCATGTGGGTATTGGCACTGACTTTGACGGCGACGGTGGTATTATGGGTTGTGCCAACGCCAGTGAATTGATTAACTTTACGCGTCGCCTCTTGGCTGAAGGCCTTTCGATTGACGACCTTGAAAAGGTGTGGGGCGGCAATTGGCTGCGTGTGATGCAGCAGGTGCAGATGATGAGTTGACAAGTTGACGAGTTAACAAGTTGACAAGTTAACAAGTTGACGAGTTAACAAGTTCAGACGACTTCAACATAAGAAATAAAGAAATACAGAAATGCGAAATCTATTTATACTTCTAACAATGGCTTTGGCTCTCTTCTCGTGTAAGAGTCAAAAGAACACCGACCCGGCTGCGGAGCAAGACACGATAGCCGTGACGCAGGTGCAGTTTAATGCCGACTCAGCCTATGCTTCCGTTGAGAAGCAATGCAGTTTTGGCCCCCGTGTGCCCAACTCTACGGCACACCAACAATGTGGTGATTACATCGTAGATGCCTTTAAGCGTCTTGGCCTCAGCGTAATCGAACAGAAGGCTGACCTCAAGGCTTGGGACGGTACAGTGCTCAAATCGCGCAATATCATTGCGGCCTATCGTCCTGAACTTACTGACCGCATCATCATCTGTACGCACTGGGAAAGCCGTCCTTGGGCCGATGCCGACCCCGACTCTTCACTTCATCACCAACCCGTTATGGCGGCCAACGATGGTGCCAGCGGAGTGGCCGTTATGCTCGAAGTAGCACGCCACCTAAGTGAACTGAAGCCTAACGTGGGCATTGACTTCATCTGTTTCGACTCTGAGGACTATGGTGCCCCTTATTGGGCTGAGGACAAAGCGCCTCAAGATGGATCAGATTGGTGTCTTGGTTCGCAATACTGGGCACGCCACCCACACGTGAAGGATTACAAAGCACGCTGTGGCATATTGCTCGACATGGTGGGTGGACAAGATGCTCGCTTCGCCTATGAGGGGGTAAGTTTACGTTACGCACGTGATGTCGTGGTGCAGCTTTGGGACGCTGCCACGCGTGCGAAGGCCGACAACCTATTCCAAGCCATTGAAGGCGGATATGCGCAGGACGACCATGTGCCGATGAACGAGATTGCGGGTATTCCTACCATTGACGTGATACCTTTCCTTGAGGGGGAACATAGCTTTGGTGTTACTTGGCACACGACGAACGACACGCCACAAAACATTTCAAAAGAGACGCTACGTGGTGTAGGCCAAACTTTATTGCAATATATTTCTGAACAGTGATACACAATGTGCAAATGCTTGGTTAATGTGCAAATGCTTGGTTAATGTGCAAATGTGAGAATGTGCAAATGTGCAAATTGTCGCCTTTGCTTGCTGAGTCTATAAGTGCATTATATTATTCTCACATTCCCACACATTTCCCAAGCATTTGCACATTCTCACATTTGCACATTTACTACGCATTTGCACATTTTTAAAATATTATTTTAAATCATGACAATTAACGAAATACAAGACGAGATAGTAGAAGAATTTTGCGAGTTGGACGATTGGATGGATCGTTATCAATTGCTCATTGACTTAGGTGAAGAACAAGCACCGCTCGATGCGGCTGATAAGACAGATCAAAACTTAATTGATGGTTGTCAAAGTCGTGTGTGGATCGTTTGCGAAGAGCAAGGTGGCAAACTCCACTTCCGTGCTGAAAGCGATGCATTGATTGTGAAGGGTATCGTGTCATTGGTTATTCGCGTAGTGAACGACCAAACGCCTCAGGACATTCTTGACGCACAACTCTACTTTATCGACAAGATAGGACTCACTGAACACCTTTCGCCCACTCGTTCTAACGGCCTATTGGCCATGATTAAGCAAGTGCGCATGTATGCCTTAGCTTTTAAAACGAAATTGGCTGAAGCTTAATATTTAAGGCTCGGCCTAATTGGGGGGCGGGTTTGTAACCCGCGGCAGCAGCAGAATGCTTTGAATATCTACTTATAGTCGCTTAGCGCGAGAACATACATAACATAAAATTTTACATACTATACTCAATTTGTGCCTTGGCACAAATTGAGTATAGTATGTAAATAAGTATGTAAAATTGTATGTTATGTATGTTCTCGCGCTAAGCGACTATAAGTAGATGCTCAAAACCTGCTGCTGCCGCGGGTTACAAACCCGCCCCCCAATTAGGCAGACAAATTAATAATTCTAAGATTATACGTCTTACTCATACTCCTTAGCCACACACTCGCCACGTAATACGCTGAGGGCGTTGAGGGCAAGGGCTTCCATTTCGTCCTCCCCTGGGAAGAGGTGGACGGGAGCTATAAACTTCACTCTTGAAGCAATGCCTTGCGTGATATATTTAGAATGCGCCATGCCGCCCGTGATGAGAATGGCATCTACTTGTCCGCTAAATACGGCACCCTCGGCTGCGATGGCCTTGGCCGTGTGGAATATCATGGCATCTATCAACAACTTGGCGTGGGCATCGCCAGCTTCGACTTGTTGCATGATTTGCAGAATGTCAGTCGTGCCTAAATGAGCCATTAGGCCTGCTTGGCCCGCTACGCGCTTCTTTAATTGGTCCTCCGTATAGCGACCACTGTAACAAAGGTGGATGAGGTCGGCTGCGGGCAACGTGCCAGCGCGTTCAGGCGAGAGAGGACCTTCGCCATCGAGGGCATTGTTTGCATCAACGGCACGTCCCATCTGGTGGGCTGCGATTGAAATGCCTCCACCGAGGTGGCAGATGATGAGATTGAGGTCCTCGTACTGACTGCCTATCTCTGACGCATACCGACGAGCTATGGCGCGCTGGTTGAGGGCATGCCAGATGGCTAAGCGGGGCATGAGGGGCGAACCGCTCACACGGGCTTCGGGCAGGAGTTCGTCGACGGTCACGGGGTCGGCTATGTAGGCTTTACAACCATTCTGTTGCTGCTTGGCCAGCTCGTAGGCAATGATGCAACCCAAGTTGCAAGCGTGCTTGCGAAGAGCATAATACGTTTCGTACACCATCTTACGATTGACACGATATATGCCACCGGGTATAGGTTTAATCAATCCACCGCGACCTATGATAGCATCAAACTCAAAGGGTATGTCGTTGGCCTTGAGCCAATCTATCACCAACTGCTGACGAAAGTCGTGTTGGTCGATTATCTGTTCATACTGCATTAGCTCTTCGACCGTGTGGCGAATGGTGCTGACGCAGAGGGGCTGCTCGTTTATGTAGACGCCCACCTTCGTAGAGGTGGAACCTGGATTGATTACTAATATACGGTGGAACATTTCTTTTTTGTTTCTTTCTTTTCCAGTTTTGAGGTGTATGACAACGTAAGTAATCCGAACTAATTTTGAACACCTACTTAACCTCAAAACTAAGAACTCAAAACGGTACTAAATATTTATCGCTGCAAGCGCGATACTATTAAATTTAGCTTCGGCATCATCGCCACGTGAGGGCAATACGACGGGGCGGAGCGTACCTTGCAACGAACCCGCTACTTTGGCTTGCGCAAATAGGGGGAGGGCTTTGTAAAGCAGATTGCCCGCTTCGATGTCGGGCACGATAACGGCATCGGCTTGCCCTTCAAGGCAAGAGTTGATACCCTTGACACGGAGCGCTACAGGGTCGCAAGCAGTGCGGAGGTCGAGCGGACCGTCAACGCGCAACGCGCCCCATTCTCCCTCGGCAGCACGTTGGCAAATCTCAGCATAGCCTAACGTATGCGGAAACTTAGGATTGACCGTCTCGGCACAGTGAGTCAGGGCGATGCGTGGCTCTTCTATGCCAAAGGCATGGAGTAGGCGCGCCATATAGGCCACTTGGCTAAGGCGTTGCTCGTGAGTAGGATATGGTATGACGGCTGCATCGCTGAAGAAGAAGAGTTTATCGTAACGAGGCATTTCGGCCACAGCGATGTGAGTGAGCACATTGCCGTTGGGCAATAAGCCCCACTCTTTATTCAAGACAGCGTGTAAGAGCGTTTCAGTATGTAACAGTCCTTTTACCAATACGTCGGCCTCGCCTTCGCGTACCATTTGCACGGCCTTTTGGGCGGCCTGGGTATCGTCTGCGGCTTCTACAAAGCATACACGACCAGTTGACTCTATTGCGAACTTAGTGGAGGAGGCAATTTGCGAACAATGTCCTACAAAGGTGGCCTCGGCAAAGCCATGTCGTACGGCCTTTGTCACAGCTTCACGTGTACTATCATCCGAACCGCATACTACGGCCAAACGCACGCGCTGCGGCAATTGTTGTAGGTGAGCCGTTAGCTCAGCAAAACTCTTTATTGCTTTCTCCATATTTGTATGATTTATTCACATTTTACTCAAACGCGTGCTAAGTTAGTAAATGTGTCTTGATTATTGCACACTTTATAAGGTTTTATGCATTAATGGTGCACTTTTATAGGGTTCCGGAACAACAGAAGGTGCATTTTCGCAATAATTTTGTACATTTGCCTTTCAAAACGAGCCCTTGTAGTTCAATGGATAGAACACCGCTCTCCTAAAGCAGTGATCTGAGTTCGATTCTCAGCGGGGGTACAATCATAAACGTTAACGTAACGATTAACGAAAAGATTAATGAAGAATTAACGACAAATTAATGACATTAATGTTCAAGAACGCATAACGATACAATTGCGTGCTTCGTGCTTTTTATGAACATTAATTACCATTAATTTGTCGTTAATTCTTCATTAGTAACTTATAAAAATTTAAGTTTCGGATTTAGCAAGGGCGGGCTGAAAGCCCAATGGAACACATAGCCCAGGGCAAGCGAA
>OGJJ01001826.1_pt1 | contig 15094 bp, 11 predicted proteins | sample 1572081 | NCBI WGS metagenome assembly OGJJ01 (sample SAMEA2582122, study PRJEB24529) | metagenome | biome: Human gut stool | place: China | collected 2011
TATTAAAACAGTTCGAGTGCAAGCAATGGCTTTCACCCGAACTCTAGTCTCATCTCCATCGCTCTGTAGTCGGATAGAATGACCTGTATTTTTGCGTATTATCCCACAACTTCGTGTCAACATGTAAGTTTTATTGATTATATGCTGCCGGGAAACTGCAGAACAGAAAATCCACCTGATTTTTCTGACTGAATGCATTATTTCCACTTCTTTCGGCGCATAACTTGTGAAAAGTTCCAGTTCGCCAATAACTATAAAAAATCCAGACTATTTTTCTCGACTTCAGAGCGATGTAAATGAGACTGTAGGAAAAGTGAAAGTCTTTACTTGCACTTTTCCTGCTTTATCAGGCTCATTGTAATGTCCCGCTCTGCGGAGGATAAAATAGTCTGGATTTTTATTATATTATATAATTTCAACTGAACTTTTCAAAAATTACTCCCGCCCATCGAAGCAATACGTACATACCTGACTTGGATCAATTCCAATAGACTCTAAAAGATCGTCCAGTCTATGGTATCTTAGTGACGTAAAGTTCTGGATTCTTCGAATTTCTTCGATCATATTTGCATAGCGGTCGGAGCATGGATCTGAATACTCTTTTAATACCTCTGCAGATACTTCTCCGCCTTCCTGCTCCTGAATGACTCTTCTCGTGATCAGATCCATCTCGGATTTCGATCTTGAGAAGTTCAGGTATTTACATCCATAAAGAAGCGGTGGACATGCCGGGCGGATATGCACTTCCTTCGCTCCGCTTCTATATAAAAACTCTGTTGTCTCACGAAGCTGTGTTCCACGGACGATCGAGTCATCGATCAAGAGTAATTTCTTGTCTTCGATCAGAGCCTGTACAGGAATCAGCTTCATTCTCGCGATCAGGTCACGCTGACTTTGGTTGGTCGGCATAAATGATCTCGGCCATGTCGGTGTGTATTTGATAAATGGTCTTGCATACGGAATACCTGATTCATTTGCATAACCTATCGCATGAGCAATACCCGAATCCGGAACTCCTGCAACAATATCCACGTCGATCGAATGGTCATCTCTCTGTGCTAAAAGCTTTCCACAGTTGTAACGCATTTCTTCTACACCAACCCCTTCATAAGAAGAAGTAGGATATCCATAGTATACCCACAGGAACGAACAGATTCTCATCTTTTCACACGCAGGACTTACAGTCTCCACAGATTCCGGTGTCACGTAGACGATTTCCCCTGGTCCCAGCTCTTTGTAATCTGTGTATCCAAGGTTGATATATGCAAAGCTTTCAAAGGAAACGCAGTATGCATTCTCTTTTTTTCCGATCACAACCGGTGTACGTCCGAGAAGGTCTCTGGCTGCATAAATTCCATTCTCTGTCAGAAGCAGAAGCGTCATCGAGCCTTCAACTACTGACTGCACATAACGGATTCCCTCAACAAACGAATCCTTTTTACAGATCAATGCCGCAACCAGTTCTGTAGAATTGATCTGTCCATTGGTCATAGACTGAAAATGTGTATGTCCATTTTCATAAAGATTCCGAATCAGCTGATCCGCATTATTGATCTTACCTACTGTCGTAATTCCAAAACACCCCAGATGCGACTGGATCAGAATTGGCTGTGGATCATAATCTGAAATACATCCAATTCCAATATTTCCCTTCATTGTATCAACATCTTTTTCAAATTTTGTACGGAACGGCGAATTTTCAATATTATGAATCGCTCTCTTCCAGCCATCACTTCCGTAAGTAGCCATACCTCCGCGGCGGGTTCCAAGATGCGAATGATAATCTGTTCCATAAAAAAGATCCAGATTACATGCTTCTTTTGATGCAACGCCAAAAAATCCTCCCATATCTGTAGGTCTCCTTTCTTTATCCCAATGCCATAGCCTGTATTTTTCATCTATTTTTTAGTGTATCATGCATTTATGGGCGGAAACAATAGCAAAACCCCGAATATATTGCAAATGGCTATAACTATTTCTAATCGTATTTATAATTGTTTGAATTTTCTGATATATATGTTACATTTTTAATTCTTTCTAATTTTATAAAAATTATTTTAAAATTATATTGACAAATAAGTATTTAGGTGTTATTATTAAGTCAATCCAAAAGAAAAGAAGTTCCTGACGAGAAAGGGAATTTCAAAAAGATATTTTTTTAATCTGTTACATAGTTTCATATATACTCGCCAAGAGTATAAGATGAAGAACCAGATCAGAAAAGGGTAACAAGAATAATTGTTATTTGAAGGTTAGAAAGTTTTAAAAAAGCAACTATACATTTGGGTTATGAGCGTTTTGTAAGTGGAGTGTGTAGAGAACAATTTTTTAAATTGATAATTTATAATAATAAGAGAAAATTGATATCTGACTTCTGAACAGAAAAAAGTATAAGAGAAAAAGAATATCCGGATAAAATTTTGGAACGAGAACGAAAGGAAGGAGGCTTTGACCGTTGGATATTTCATCATCTAAAACTCAATATGTTAATGGTATGGCAAATGTAAATTCCTGTGAGATGAGCCTTAACCATAGATTATAATCCGGTAAGAGAAAAGTTAATGATAAAAAAGGTCGGAGTAGTAGATAAACCGGAAGCGATTATAAGATATAAAAAGATTCAGCATTTGTTGACATATTGAAGTAAATACCACAGTAATTCAAGATCAGAAAATGTGTAAAGAAACATTCATTGATAAGTAATTTAACAGTGACGAGAAAGCTGATAAATACCAAAATTGGATTACCTGATTATATAAAATAACGAACGATCAGAATTGATCAGAATCGATTCATATGATTTCATTTTTATAAATTTTATAAAATCTGAATATCATATGAAATGCTCAAAGAACTTACAGGAATAAGAATTACTTAATTCCTCCGATATAAAAATAAAAATTACAATTGAATATTCCGGGACAGCCATTCAAAAGATGGCTGTCTCCTTTTTTTCTGTTACCAGCTCCCAATTTGTGAATTTTTTGTAATATTTTTTTAACATTTCTGAAAAATATCAGCCGTAATTTTTGACATTGACAACGCTCTATGATACACTTAGTAAGTAAAATTATAAGACTTTTGTTTTCCGTTTCTGGTACAAAAGTCAGACTTACTGAGGAAAAGTAAAATAATTAATAATAATCATATGAGGTGAGAAACGTTGGATAAATATGAATATCGCGCAAAGACAGAGCAGATGCTTGCGTATGCCGAACAGAAGTCTTACCAGAAAGCGATGTCGATTGCAGATACGATCGACTGGCGTAAAGTAAAAAATACCGCCATGCTCTCTACCGTAAGCGAAATCTATGAAAATGCGGGAGAACTTGGTAAAGCACGTGATACCTTATTTATTGCGTATGATAAAGCACCTTCCAGCAGAAAGGTTGTATACCGCCTGGGAATTATTTCTCTGAAGCTGGGACATTTCGATGAAGCAGCTGATTGCTACGAAGAATTTGTCAAGCTTGCTCCGAAAGATCCAAACCAGTACATTCTCCGGTATAAGATCTTAAAAGCACAGAAAGCGCCAGTCAAAGAACAGATTGAAGCTCTTGAAGATTTCAAGCATTCTGAATACGTTGAAAAATGGGCATATGAACTTGCCAGATTATACGCTGAAGCCGGTATGACTTCCGAATGTCTTGATGAATGTGATGATCTGATTCTCTGGTTCAGCGAAGGTACTTATGTATACCAGGCAATGGAACTTAAAATGAAATACAAACCGCTGACTCCACTTCAGCAGGAAAAATACGATCATCGAAATGATGGTATCGGCCGTAAGGATTCTTCCAAGAGAAAACCTTCCTTCCGAAAATCCAAAGAACGTCCGGCACCGAATCCACGAATTGCAGACAAGGTCCGCAAAGATGTACATGTCACAGACAGTATTGATCTTCCGGATCTTCCAGAGCCAATGGCCCGGACACATGCTTCCGAACCAGAAGCTGAGTCACAGCCAAAAACCCGGATTCGAAGCACTTCCGATATTTCCACAACCATTTCCGGTGCTTCCCTTTCAGATGCCCTGAAAGCCGGTGTTGCCGTTGCAAGTGGTGCAGTTGCTCCTGAATCTGCTTCAGACGATTCACAGATGACCGGTAAGATGAAGATTGAAGAAATTCTTGCCAACTGGGAAGCAACCCAGCGTGAAAATGCAAAGATTCTTGAAAAGAGCCAGGAGGAAGCTGAGAAAGAAAAAGCCCTGCGCGAGAAGAAGAAAGAAGAAGAAGAGGAAGTTCTTGGAGCTACAAAACCAATCCTTTCTGATGATATCCGCAAACTGATGGAACAGCTTGAAAATGGTGAAGAGCCTGAAATCACCGATGAAGATGCTGAAGATTTCGTTGATGATGAAGAAGATGAAGCGACTGAAAGCCCGGAAGATTCATCCAAAGAAGCTTCAGACACTGACGAGGAAGAGCCGGAAGAAAATGATTTTGAAGAAATCGTTGACTCCGAAGAAGATGATGAATCGGATGCGGTTTACGATGAAGAAGCTGAATACGAGGATGAGGATGATTCCGAGTATGATGACGACGAGGAATACGAGGATGAAGATGATTCCGAGTATGACGACGACGAGGAATACGAGGATGAAGATGATTCCGAGTATGATGACGACGAAGAATACGAAGATGAGGATGATTCCGAGTATGACGATGAGGAAGAATACGAGGATGAAGACGAAGATGACTACCAGATCGATGATGAATTAGATGAAGATCATAAAGAGGATTTTGATTTTGAAAAAGAATCTGCTCTCGATATCGATGATCATGATTCTGACGAAGATGATGGTGATTTTGCAGACCTTGATTCCTTTGAAGATGAAGAAGAATTAGATAGCAGTGATGATTATCTTGATCTTGAATTTGACGAGAAACCGGCTCCTGAGCCAAAGAAAGAAACTTCAAAATCAGCGCCAACTCCTGATATTGACGAAGTTCTTGAAATCGAAGAACCGTCAGAAGATGAAATCACCGAACGCATGGGTAAATTCGATACCGGATTCGTTGTACAGGGTCGTTACGATCTGAGTGCAACAAGTGAGATCGGACTGAAGCTTGGACTTACTGAAGAGCAGAAGCAGCTGTTCTCTTACTTTGTACCGATCCGTGGTGTCAGTGAACAGCTTGTTGAAATCCTTGATAACGACAAACGTTGCCGTAACCGTTATGGAACTTCCCGCACAGGCAACATCCTGATCCTTGGCCGCAAGGGAAGCGGAAAAACAGTCCTCGCAGTTGATATTGTAAAAGCAATCCAGAAACAGCGCAGACTCAAACAGGGTAAAGTTGCAATCGTAACCGGTGATTCTCTGAACAAAAAGGACATCGGAAGTATCATCGATAAGCTGAACGGTGGCGCACTGATCATCGAAAAAGCTTCCAAGATGAATGACAGAACCATCCGTGAACTGAATGATATGATGGATGAACAGACCGGCGAACTTCTCTTCCTTCTGGAAGACCAGAAGAAACCGCTGGAAAGAATGTTTGCATCCCATCGCGAATTCAAACGTAAATTTACTTCCAGACTGGAGCTTCCGGTATTCATCAATGATGAACTGGTTACATTCGGTCAGACCTATGCTAAGGAAAACGGATACCGTATCGATGAAATGGGAATCCTTGCATTATACAGCCGGATCGATATGATGCAGAGAGAAGATCATGCGGTTACTGTTGCAGAAGTAAAAGAGATCATGGATGAAGCAATTTCACATTCCCAGAAAGCAAATGTAAAACATCTTGTGAAACGGGTATTTGGAAGAAGCACTGATAATTCAGACCACATCATCCTGAAAGAAGATGATTTTAAATCATAAGATTTCTACAAAGAACGCGCTTCCGGCGCGTTCTTTTGTATATGCAGACCAAACCGGTAACTATAAACAAAGAGTTTTAGACATCTTACATAAGAAGTGTATAAGTTGTCCAAAACTCTTTCTTTTTATCGCTATTTCTAGTATAATATTCCTAAATATCTTTGATAGAAGGTGAATGGGATGGCAGTAAAAAAAACAACAGCACAACAGACCAACACGACCCGCAAGACGGCCGTAAAAAAATCTACTGTAAAAAAACCGGCAGCTGCTAAAACTGCTACTAAAAAGTCTACAGCTAAAAAGTCTGTAAAAACTGTAACAAAAGATAAACCCGCTGATTATAGAATCGGCGAATTAGATCAATATTTATTCGGACAGGGAACCCATTATGAAATCTATAAAAAAATGGGTGCACATTTTGTAAAAGATGGCAAAAAATCCGGCGTATATTTCGCAGTATGGGCTCCACATGCCAGATCAGTTTCCGTAATCGGTGAATTCAACGGCTGGAGTGAAGATGCAAACGTTATGAAGCGTCAGGAACCGCTTGGAATCTATACCGCATTTGTTCCGGAAGCACAGCTCGGACAGCTTTACAAGTACTGTATCGAGACACAGACCGGAGATAAGCTTTACAAAGCTGATCCATTTGCGAACAGTGCAGAATTGAGACCGGGAACTGCCTCAAGGATTGCTGATATCTCCCATTTAAAATGGAGTGACAGTGTCTGGATGAAGCACCGGGCAGAATGGGATTTCCATTCCTCACCGATTTCCATTTATGAAGCACATATCGGTTCCTGGATGCGCCATCCGGGACGTGAAGATGAGGGGTTCTACAGCTACCGTGAATTTGCGCATGCAGCTACAGACTACATAAAAAAGATGGGGTATACTCATATCGAATTGATGGGAATTTCAGAATACCCATTTGACGGCTCCTGGGGATATCAGGTGACCGGATATTATGCTCCGACCTCCCGTTATGGTACGCCGGAAGATTTCGCATATATGATCAATTATTTCCATAAGAATAAGATTGGCGTAATCCTTGACTGGGTACCGGCACATTTTCCACGCGATGCACACGGACTCGCTGATTTTGACGGCACAGCTACCTTTGAATATGCAGATCCTAAGAAAGGGGAACATCCGGACTGGGGAACCAAGATCTTCGATTATGGTAAAGCAGAAGTTAAGAACTTTCTGATCGCCAACGCACTGTTCTGGATCGAACATTATCACATCGATGGTCTCCGCGTAGATGCTGTTGCTTCCATGCTGTATCTTGATTACGGTAAAGAAGACGGTCAGTGGATCGCCAACAAATACGGCAGCAATGAGAATCTGGAAGCAATCGAATTTTTCAAGCATCTGAATTCCGTTACTACCGGACGTAACCCTGGCGCACTGATGATCGCAGAAGAATCTACTGCATGGCCAAAAGTAACAGGCAAACCGGAAGATGATGGTCTTGGATTCAGCCTGAAGTGGAACATGGGATGGATGCATGACTTTACCGAATATATGAAACTGGATCCATATTTCCGCAAAGGCGACCACTACGGTATGACATTTGCCTTAACCTATGCATACAGCGAGAATTATATTCTTGTATTATCACATGATGAAGTGGTACATCTAAAATGTTCTATGCTCAATAAGATGCCTGGTCTTGGATTTGAGAAATTCGCCAACCTGAAAGTCGGATATGCTTTCATGATGGGACATCCTGGCAAGAAGCTTCTTTTCATGGGACAGGATTTCGGACAGCTCCGTGAATGGAGCGAGGCCAGAGAACTTGACTGGTATCTCCTGGCAGAGCCGGAGCATCAGGCACTCCAGAATTTCTACCGTGACCTGCTGCATCTTTACACACACAACAAAGCCATGTATGAACAGGATACCTGCATGGAAGGCTTTGAGTGGGTCAATGCAGATGACAGCTCACGAAGTATTTACAGCTTCATCCGTCATTCAAAGGGCGCAAAAAAGAATCTTTTATTCGTATGTAACTTCACACCGATCGAACGACCGGAGTACCGTGTCGGCGTACCACGCGGCAAACAGTACCGCCTGGTACTGAACAGTGATGAATTGCAGTATGGCGGAAGCGGAAAAGCCCGCCCGGCAGTATATAAAGCAAAGAAACAGGAATGTGATGGAAGACCATATTCATTTGGTTACGATCTTCCGCCATACGGTGTTGCTGTATTCGAATTTTAACATAGCAAGTCAATGCAATCTGCGCAAAATATTCATCATACGAATAATTGATTCCACCAATTATTTTCTTAACATTTCCCGGATTCGTTCTTCCAGAGTTTCTTCTGGAAGAACTCCGGTTGTATATCCACAGATTTTTCCATCTCTGTACACCACAAACGTCGGTACGATCTCAATGCCTATATACTCTGCAATCTCTTTCGATATATCAATATCAATCTTATAAAAAATCCATTTTCCCTGATACCGGCTGGCAATCCTTTCCACAACAGGATACATCATTCCGCACTTTGGACACCATGATGCGTAAAACTCCACAATTACCGGCATCCTCTGCTTTCCGACTGTATTTTCATAATCCTTCGTGATCAATGCGATACCCATACACTTTCCTCATTTCTGCCATCTCAGGCTATGTAAAAAGGACTGGATTAGTGGCATCCACATTTCGGGTTTAAGATTTTATAGACTTCCTGAAAAGAATTTCTGAAACAGATCAGCTTTTTATTAAATCTTGGATTCTTATAGCAAAACCCCCGCATACAATTCTGAAAATGATGCTTTTTCCGCATATCGGTTCCTTCCTGATTTCCTCTTTCTACAATATATGCAAAAAGACAGCCGATGTGCGGATTGCTCCGTATCTGCTGTCTCTTATATTGCCAGGAATCATCTTACGCACTCAGCGCCTTTATGATCTGCCTGTTGCATTTTATTCAATTGTCTTACTGGCGCATTGCGATCAGTTTATGGATCGGATGTCCCTGCCCGGAAAATTTCTCCTCGTACTCAGTCATAACATTCCCTCTGCTGAGTGTCGGATCATTGTGAAGATCATAGGTCTTCGCCAGAAGTACCCAGCCTGCCAACTCCACCTGCTCCAGTGAAAAGTCAAACAGCTCTCTGTTGTCCGTCTTAAATTCAACGACTCCGTCAAAGGCAAGGATCTTGTCATACCGCTCAAAAAACTGCTTGGAAGTAAGTCTGCGCTTTGCATGACGTGCTTTCGGCCACGGATCTGAAAAATTCAGATAAATCTTGTCAATTTCTCCGACAGCAAAAACCTCCGGCAGATTTGTCGCATCCATACAGATAAAACGAATATTGTTGACATCCTTGTATTCCTCGTCATTGTCAAAGCGTTCCAGCGCCCGAAGCAGTACGCTTGAATAACGTTCGATACCGATATAGTTGATGGATGGATTCTCCTTTGCAAGTGTCAGAAGAAACTGTCCTTTTCCCATCCCGATCTCAATATGGATCGGATTCTCCGGATTCTGAAAAGTCTCTTTCCAGGTGCCGCGATATCTGGTCTCATTTTTAATTACAAGGGGATGAGCTGTCAGATAAGCATCTGCTCCTGGTACATTTCTTAACCTCATATATCTTTCTCTTCCTTTAGTGAAAATATGTATAACCTTATTTATTTTATACTATTCTGAAATATTTGAAAACCCAAAAATACATTTTATAAGTTTTGTACAGAATATTCTTATGATATTCTCTTATTTTTTAGTAGAATTTTCTAATTTAAAGTAGTAGAATATGTATGCATTATTAAAAATGTATAAATAATTTTTAAGAAAGGAGTCGGACAATGGATCATATTGTTAAAAAGCTCTCCGAAATCGAACACGCAGCCGAAGCTGTTGTGGAACACGCGGAACTGGAGAAATCAGAACTGGAAGAACGCATTCAAAATGAACGCAATCAATTCGACAAACAACTTGAAGATCACACCCAAAAGGAGCTGAACGATATCCACAAAGGATTAAACCGTCAGATGGATGAGATTCTTGCAAGGCAGAACCGCAAGAACCAGACAGCGATCGAAGAACTTAAAAAAGATTTTGAAGAAAAGCATACGGCATATGCCGAGAAAATTGTCAGACGTATCATAGAGGGATAGCATATGGGAAATTTACTTGCATACAGTGGCATCGTAACAAAAGTACGCGCCATGCAGGCGAAACTGCTCACTGATGAAGATTTCCAGAACATCGCCGCATTTCATACAGTAACCGAAGTTGCTGCTTATCTCAAAGAACATCCCGGATATCGGAATGTCCTTGCAGATATGGACGAGAACCGTCTTCACCGCGGTGAGATCGAGAAGCTTCTTGTGCAGTCACTTTACAGTGATTATACACGCCTGTACCGTTTTTCCGGAATGGATCAGAAAAAATTCCTGGAGCTTTATCTGAAGCGCTACGAGATGAATCTGATCAATTACTGCCTGCGTATCGTATTTAATCATTATGAAAAGCCTTTTGATCTGGATCATAAGAAAATATTCTTCGACAAATATTCGGATCTCTCCATCGATAAACTGATCACTTCGGGGAATATCGGTGAGCTGGTGGAAAATTTAAAGGGCACAGAATACTATGCGCCGTTAAAACGTCTGGAAAATGCGGAGAACCCTACCCTTTTTGATTACGATCTGGCACTGAATCTGTACTATTTTACAACCATGTGGAAGAAACGCAAAAAGATTCTGAAGCATAAGGAACTGGAAATTTTCACCAGAGATGCCGGAGCAAAGATCGACCTGCTGAACCTGCAGTGGATCTACCGTGCAAAAAAATATTACAACATGCTTCCGCCGGATATTTCCACACTGCTGATCCCGATACACTACCGGATTCATGTAGATCAGCTGAAGGATCTTGTAGAAGCACCGTCTGTCGATGAATTTTTAAAGCTGGTTACCAGAACGCCTTATCTGCGTCACACCGATACTCAGACACCAGCGTCCATCGAGACGATTTACAAAGACTGCCTGTACCGTCTCTACCTGGCAGACAGAAGAAGTAACCCTTATTCCATCGCAACCGTGAATACCTATCTTTTTCTGAAAGAGGAGGAGCTTGATAAGCTTACAACTGTGCTCGAATGTGTTCGCTACGGACTTCCTGCACGTGAGACATTAACTTATATAGGAGGAACAGCGAAATGATTGTTAAGATGAAGTTCCTGAGCATTACCGGACCACGCGCCGACATCGACCGCATGACAAACCGGTATCTTTCCAAATATGAGATGCAGCTTGAAAATGCACTCACGGAGCTCAAGACAGTAGATAATCTGATGCCATTTCTGGAAATGAACCCTTACCGTGATCCACTCGCAAAAGTGACACAGTTTCTGGGATATATGAAAGACATGCCAGCAGAGCCATCCTTTGATCAGAGCGAAGACGAGATCCTTGAGATGATTCGTTCTATCAATCATGACTACATGGATCTGCAGCAGCAAAAAGAAGAACTGAAAAAAAAGAGAGAGAATATCCAGGCACGTATGAAAGTCCTGGAACCTTTTACTTCTCTGGATTTTGACCTGCATGAGATCATGCAGTACAAATACATCCGCACAAGATTTGGAAAAATCAATGTGGATTATTATCACCGGCTGGAAAAAGCGCTTCTTGAAGATATTGATGCATTATTTCTGGAAGGCTCCAGAGATGCCTCTTATGTCTATGGCGTTTATTTTGTATCGGATGCTGATGCAGGAAAGGTCGATTCGATCATGCGGTCTCTCCACTTTGAAAAAGTCGATCTGCTGGAAGACTTTGGCGGAACCCCGCTGGAAGCTTACCGGAGCCTGGATAAAGAAGTCCAGAATCTGACCGATGAAATCCAGGCAGTGAAGGATAAACGTCAGGAGATGTTCCGCAAGAACGCTTCCAGACTACTCGGTGCAAGAATTCAACTGGAACGTTTTTCCGATAACTTTGATATTCGGAAATTTGCGGCACGAACCGAGACAGACGAGCAGGAAGAATACTACATCCTCTGCGGCTGGATGTCCGAAGAAGATGCAAATGCATTTATCAAAGAGGCACAGGGAGATGACAAGGTTTATATCGTAGTAGAAGAGGACCGGGAACAGTATTTTGGAGAACCTCCTACCAAGCTTGAGAATCCAAAGCTTTTCAAACCATTTGAAATGTTCATCAAGATGTACGGACTTCCCAAGAGCGGTGAGATGGATCCGACCATTTTTGTAGGTATCATGTACAGCTTTATCTTCGGCGCCATGTTCGGGGATGTCGGTCAGGGGCTGCTGCTCTTTATCGGCGGTGCGATCCTGTATTTCACAAAGAAAATGAACCTTGCCGGAATCGTATCACTTGCCGGAATCTTCTCCACCTTCTTTGGATTTATGTTTGGAAGTGTGTTTGGATTTGAAGACATTATAGAAGCCAAATGGATCCGACCGATCAATCATATGACCACCTTACCGTTTATCGGAAAGCTGAATACCGTATTTATCGTATCGATTGCTTTTGGTATGGGAATCATCCTGATTTCTATGATCTTCCATATTATCAACGGCATCCGTGCCAAAGATACCGAAGCAACCTGGTTTGATGCAAACGGCGTGGCAGGGCTGATATTCTACGGGGCAGCAGTTACCTGCATCGTTCTTTTCATGACAGGTCACTCTCTGCCGGGTGGAATCGTTCTTGCAGTGATGTTCGGAGTACCGCTTCTTCTGATCGCACTGAAAGAGCCGCTGACGAACAAGATCAAAAAGAAAACCGAAAAAATGGAACAAAGCAAAGCAATGTTTGTCACCCAGGCATTCTTTGAATTATTTGAAACCCTGCTCAGCTATTTTTCAAATACGCTTTCCTTTATCCGTATCGGTGCATTCGCAGTCAGCCACGCTTCCATCATGGAGGTTGTACTGATGCTTGCCGGTGCCGAAAGCGGACATATTAACTGGGTAGTGATCGTACTCGGCAACCTGTTTGTATGTGGATTCGAAGGACTGATCGTTGGAATCCAGGTCCTGAGACTTGTCTATTACGAGATGTTCAGCCGTTTCTACAAAGGCAGCGGCCGCGAATTTAAACCTTATACAGGTACTGCAAAAAATTAGTTTTTCATTTTAGGAGGAAATTATCATGACTTTAGCAACTAAACTTATTCTCATTGCCGCACTGGTTTTAAGCATTTTCATTCCATTCGGATATTACCTGCTCGGAGAAAAAAATAAAGGACGTTATAAATGTGCACTTGCCTTCAATGTTCTTTCTTACTTTGGAACCTTCCTTGTAGCAGGGATCATGCTCTTTGGAAGTGTACCGGTACATGCGGCCGACGCCGCTGCCTCAGGCGCAGGCCTTGCAACCGGTCTTGGTTACATTGCAGCAGCTCTTGTTACCGGTCTTTCCTGCATCGGTGGCGGTATTGCCGTAGCAAGTGCAGCAAGCGCAGCTCTTGGAGCTATCAGCGAGGATTCCAGCGTCCTTGGTAAATCCCTTATCTTCGTAGGTCTTGCAGAAGGTGTATGCCTGTACGGTCTTATCATCTCCTTCATGATCATCAGCAGACTGTAATCATGAAAATGTATCTGATCAGTGACAACGTGGATACTTATACCGGAATGCGGCTTGCCGGCGTGGACGGTGTCGTAGTTCATGAAAAGCAGGAGCTGCGTGATGCGCTGGAAACTGCCATGAACGACAAGTCGATCGGTATCATTCTTCTGACGGAACGCTTTGGAAGAGAATTTCCGGATCTCATCGATGAGATCAAGTTAAAAAGAAAGATGCCTCTTCTGATCGAAATTCCGGACAGACACGGAACAGGACGTAAAAAGGATTTCATTACCTCATACGTCAATGAAGCGATTGGACTGAAACTTTAACTAGAAAGGCATAGAAGGTGAGACAATGACGCTTGAAGAGAAAATAGCGCATTTACAGGAAACGGTCATGACTGAAGCCCGTTCTGAAGGAAATGCGATCATTGACAATCACAAAAAAGCGCTTGAATCTTTATTTGAAAAGCATAAAAAAGAAGCGACCGCACAGTCTGAGGTCCGTATCAAATCCGAGACCTTAAGAGCCAGAAGGCAGGTAAATCAAGCTGCGGCAAAAGCCGAAACCGAACTGAAACGTGCTCTTGGCAAAACACAAAATGAATTAAAAGTCAGGCTGTTTGATGAAGTAAAGGAGATTCTTTCTGACTTTACAAAAACAGACGAATATCTGGACTATCTCTGCAGCAAAATCCGCGAAGCCGCACGCTTTGCAGATGGCGAGGAGATGACCATTTATATTTCTCCTTCTGATAAGGAGAAACAGACAGAACTGGAAAAACGTACCGGCATGACGATCACCATCAGTGAATATGATTTTATGGGCGGTATGCGTGCTGTAATCCGAGGCCGTAATATTCTGATCGATCACAGCTTCCAGGCTGCAGTCGATTATGAATATCATCAGTTCAGTTTTGCAGCAGGAGGTGCAGGAATTGAATAAGACAGCAACTATTTATGGAATAAACGGTCCGGTCATCTATCTGAAGGGTGACACCGGATTCATGATGTCGGAAATGGTCTATGTGGGAAAGGAAAAGCTGGTTGGCGAAGTCATTTCCCTGGACAAAGACATTACGACTGTTCAGGTCTATGAAGAGACTTCCGGGCTGAAACCGGGAGAAATCGTAGAGGCTTCCGGAAGTCCGGTATCTGTAACTCTGGCACCTGGAATCCTGAACAATATTTTTGACGGAATCGAACGCCCGCTTGAGCAGATCGCAAATGTGGGCGGCGGTGCATTTATCACCCGCGGCGTCAGCGTTGATTCGCTTGACCGCGACAAATTATGGGATACCCACATCACTGTGGTCGAAGGAGATTACCTTCACGGCGGAGATATTATAGCGGAGGTTCCAGAGACCAGTGCGATCGTACACAAATGTATGGTTCCGCCGGATGTGGAAGGTGAAGTAATCTGCTGCGCGTCGGACGGAGAATACCGAATCGAAGATACACTTGTCACTCTGCGGCTTTCCGACGGAACAGAAAAACAGCTCAACATGATACAGCACTGGCCGATCCGCAAGGCGCGCCCGACAAGCTACCGTTTCCCGGCAAGTGTCCCTCTGATCACCGGACAGCGGATCCTGGATACCATGTTCCCGATCGCAAAGGGTGGAACTGCAGCAATCCCAGGCGGATTCGGTACCGGAAAAACCATGACCCAGCACCAGATCGCCAAGTGGTCTGACGCAG
>OGJJ01001831.1_pt1 | contig 15056 bp, 12 predicted proteins | sample 1572081 | NCBI WGS metagenome assembly OGJJ01 (sample SAMEA2582122, study PRJEB24529) | metagenome | biome: Human gut stool | place: China | collected 2011
TTAAGTGTTGTAAACATTGAGTTTATCTTGATAAAAAAATTGACAAATAAGGAGTTTTATAATATGAATAAAAGACCACTATTTCATTTTACACCTATAAAAAATTGGATGAATGACCCTAATGGGCTTTGTTATTACAAGGGAAAATATCATCTATTCTATCAACATAATCCTGAAAATCAGTATTGGGGAAATATGACTTGGGGACATGCTACAAGTGATGACCTATTTAATTGGGAGCATCTCCCTTATGCTATCTCTCCAGATATTCCTGAAGATATAGATGGTTGTTTTTCTGGAAGTGGATTTGTAAAAGATGATGAATTATATCTTGCTTATACTGGGGTAATAATGACTACAAAAAAAATAAATGAGTATGGAAATACTGTAACAGTAGGGGAGAATGATTTAATATCTACACAACTTTTTGCTAAATCAAAAGATGGATTTACTTTTGAAAAATTATCTGAACCTAAGATAGTTGCTCCAGAGGGATATTGTACAGCTCATTTTAGAGACCCTAAAATATGGGGAAAAAATGGAAAATACTATATGGTATTAGGGGGAAAAAAGGACAATAAAGGAAGAGTTCTATTCTATCAAAGTGAAGATTTTAAAAACTGGAAATTTGTTAATGAGATTTATGAAGAAAATATGGGATTTATGTGGGAATGTCCAGATTTTTTTGAATTAGATGGAAAATCTATATTAGTATTTAGTCCACAAGGAATAGGAAAAGAGGGACAGGAACATCTTGCAGGTTACTATATGGGAGATTTTGACTATGAAACAGGAAAACTTACTCATAAAGAGTTTCAAGTATTAGATAATGGTTTTGAATTATATGCTCCTCAAACTTTTAAAGATAATAAAGGAAGAAGAATAATGATAGCTTGGCTTGTAAATCATCACCCTTTCCCAGAGGAAGATTGGACAGGAGTGATGACTCTTCCTCGTGAATTAAAAATAATAGATGATAAATTATATATGTATCCTGTGGAAGAATTTAATAAGTATAGAAAAAATTTAGAAATATATAAAAAGGTGGATACTGAATTTCAAATTGAAATGGTAGATAAAGTTTATGATGTAGAGTTTAAATTGAATTGTGATAAAGATTTTGAAATTGTAATTGGAGATAAGGAGAAAAAAGGATTAAAACTAACTTATAGTTCTCAAGATAAGAGGATAATCTTTGATAGAAGTGGAGCAGTTAATAATTTTGAATCTCTTGAAATATTTGGAACAAAGAGAGTAGTAAATTACACTTTAAGTGATGATACAGATTTTAGAATAATCAGAGATAAAAATGTTGTAGAGATATACATCAACAACGGAGAAAAAGTTTTTACAAGCTTAGTTAATTTTACTGAGGAGCAAAACTTTCTTACAATAGTTGGAGAAGCTAATGTAGTTAAAGTTTATTCTTTAAAAAATTAAAGTTTTATTTTAAAAGAAAAAATGTTAAAATTGTCTTAGTCTTCATCATCTTCAAGCTCATCATAATCTCCATCATCATTTTCATTATCTTCATCATCTTCATAAAATTCGTCATCAAGCTCATCATCTTCGTCTTCATCTTCAGAATATTCTATTCTTCCAACATTTGCAGGAATTAACCAAACTAAAAGATTTAAAATTACTATTGCTTAAAATTGTTTGGCGTTCTTTACGAAGATTATACTGATCATCGTATGCTTCATAAGTCCATGGATCCATATCGCCCGCTCTTCTTAGGATATTGATACGCGCTAACTTACCATTTTCATCAATAATGGTCAGATCACGAATATCATGAGTTAATGTGCGATTTGCAACATTTTGTTCACCAACTAAAACGCCGCCTGAAATAGCATCAGTCATTTCACCACTAATACCACCGAAGACTTTATCACTTAATGGAATGCGAGCTTTTTGATCTGCTTGCAAATTTTCTAACTGTTTTAAGCGTTCTTCTGCTGCTTTTTGTGCTTCTTCTGCGGCTTTTTTCTCAGCTTCAGTTTGCTCGCTATTAGCTTTTGCCGTTTTAATTGCCGCTTCAGCTTTTTTTGCTGCTTCTTCTGCTTTTTTATTTGCTTCAGTAATTTTTTGACTTAATTCACTTTCTGCCTGGCGAATTTGATCTGTATTATCTGTACCGCCTTTAGAGCTAGAAGAACAAGCGCTTAATGCCATTGCACAAGAAAGAGCAATGATTGATAGTTTAATTTTACTCATAAGAAAATCCTTATTATGTTTAGACGAGATAACTAATTACGCATAATTTACTAGAAATAAAAATGATTTGCAATAGTCTTGTCAACCTTATTAAACTTTTGTAAACTTTGCTCCGAATTTTAAAATCAAATTAAATTTCAGGTGAAAATATGAATCGTAAATTCCCCCTTTCTTTCGGCGCATGCTTTGTAGCAATTGCCTTACAAGCCTATGCTGAAGAACAAACCACATTAGATACAGTAACGGTAAATGCTACCGAAGTTAAAGCAAACCAGATTAAAAAAACTCGTAAAGCCATTCAAGAAGAGCTCATTGCCGATAATTATGACTTAGTACGTTATTCAACCGATGTTGGTATTAGCGATAATGGTCGCCGTAATAAAGGCTTTGCAATGCGTGGCGTGGAAGGTAACCGCGTTGGCATTAGTATTGATGGCGTGAATTTACCTGAATCAGAAGAAAACTCTCTTTATGCACGTTATGGTAACTTCAACAGTTCCCGTTTAAGTATCGATCCTGAGTTAGTTCAAGGCATTGATATTATGCGTGGAGCAGATTCTTTTAATGCAGGAAGCGGCTCATTAGGTGGTTCTGTCAACTACCGTACGTTAGGTGCAGATGATATTATTCTGCCAGGCAAAAAATGGGGCGTATTGCTTAAAAATGGCTATGCTAGCAAAAACCGTGAATGGACGCATACCGTAGGTACCGCGTATAAAGATGATAAATTTGATGCAACACTCCTTTACTCTTATCGTAACGGGCATGAAATGAAAAGCCGTGGGACTGGGGCAGATATTTTAGGGAGTGCTCGTGGGATTCCAGATCCATCACATCACAAAAATCACAGCTATTTAGCTAAAATTGGCTACTTTATTACGCCAGCACACCGTCTTAGTGCTTCATTTAATGCACAAAAAGCAGATAACTTTGTCGATGAAAAATCTTATCAGCTTGCCGGGCTTTGGCGTGAATCTCATGATATTAGTAAACGTTATAATGCCAACGTTGCTTATGAGTATTTCCCAGAAAATAGCAGTTGGTTAAGCTATCTAAAAACGGATTTAGATTGGCAAAAAACGAATGTGGGTTCTAAAAACTATAAAGGTGGCTATCGTTACAATGCTAGTTTTACAGAGTATGCAGGAAAATCTTTAATCGAAATCCAAGATACCAGCATGAATAGTCGTTTTATGCGAGCCTCTTTACGCGCAGATCTTATGCCATGGGAAACTCGTTTTGGTAGCCATCAATTCACCTTAAGAACCGGCATTTCACAAAAAGATTTTGATAACAGCAATGAACATGAATACCCAGGTGTAAATTCAGATGGTAGTAGCGCAACAGATAGTGAATCTATTCAACATCCGGTAAGAACGCGTTCATTCTTTGCTCAATTACAAGATAATGTGGTTTGGAACGAGGTATTCTCTAGCCAACTGGGTATTCGCTACGATTGGGATGAGTTAGTTCCACAAGATTTGAAAGCGTTTTGCCGTGCTTGTAGCCGTAAACCTGCTTCAAATACCTTCCAAAGTTTAAGTGGTTCATTAGGTTTAGATGCTCAACTTAACGATATTTGGAAAGTAGGCTATAACGTTTCCACTGGTTTCCGTATTCCAACCGCTTCAGAAATGTATTTCTCTTTTAATCACCCAGCAGGTAACTGGATTCCAAACCCAGACTTAAAAGCGGAACAAGCACTTAATCAATCTATCAATATTCAAGCGGAACATCAGTTAGGTACTTTTGGGTTGAATCTTTATCATACCCGTTATAAAAATTTCTTAACGGAACAAGAATCTACCTATAAAAAATGGAATCAATTCTACAATCCATATAGTGCAGGTTATGGTCAACAACCTTATTACACAACGATTGCTCAAAAAGCCATAAATATTGATCGCGCTCGTATTTCTGGTGTGGAATTAACAAGCAAAGTTAATCTAGATCAGATCATTTCTGCTATTCCACAAGGTTGGAAATTCTTAGCTAATCTTGGTTATGCAAAAGGAAAATTAACAGGTACAGAAGCAAGCTTGCTTTCTATTCAGCCGATTAAAGTAATTTTAGGGATTGGTTATGAAGATCCAAATGATGTTTGGGGGCTTAACTTCAAAGGTAGCTATCTAGGTGCAAAAAAAGCTAAAGATGCACAAGTAGTGCAATATTCGGCTAACTTTATTAGAGAAGTGAAAGCCTATCCATATCTTAATGGCTCAGCTGTATTATTCGACCTATATGGTTTCTATAAAGTGAATAAAAACATCACTCTACGAGCCGGTATTTATAATATGTTTAATCGTAAATATCATACTTGGGATACCTTGCGTGGTATTAACAAAATAAGCACCACTGACTCAGTCGATAAAGATGGAAAAGGTTTAGAACGTTTCTATGCACCTGGACGTAATTTTGCTGGGGCAGTTGAAATTCGCTTCTAATTTTCTTTTCATTTCGTCATGAAAAAGGCGCATTCCTTTTTAAGGAATGCGCCTTGTTTTTGCAAAATTTTTCGCAAATTTGACCGCTTGTTAATTGCTATTTTGCTCTAACGTGTTTTCAGCAGAATTCGAAGATGTGAGTGCTTTTTCTTGCATTTTTTTCGCAGCCATTTGTTCTCGCATATGTTGAAGCAATGCACGCTCTTCTTCTTTTGGATCTTCACCATATTTATTAGCACCAATTTGACCTTCTTTGAACAATAATATGCACATGATAACGAATGCAACAAGCGCATAAATCCCCATCAGTAAGAAAGGAAAGAACATAGCTTGAGCAAGATCACGCTCACTTGGCATATTGGTTGGCATATTGATCATAAAAATCACCATAATAATAAGCGGTAACACAAATAAAACTAACTGCCACCAACCAGACCAACCTAAATCGTGCAAACGGCGGGCTGTTACACTCAATGACACCAAGAAAATCACTATTTGGTAAAGCAACAATAAAACATAAATGACTATCGCCACCACCCCCACACCCATTAGCATGGTTTCTTGATTTCCACCAAGTGCCGCACTGCCAGCAGCAGCGCCAGCTACAATCAGCCAAAACGCGAGCATAAATGCCATTTGTAACAGATAATTGACTAACTGGAACCAACCATACTCTGAACGTCTAGCACGCCCCTGATAGTTAAATATATTTTTAATTGCGTAAATAAACCATTTCATAAAAAAACCTCTTGTGAAATAAAAATTAAAATTCCTGATGCCCAATTTTATACTGTTCAGTTCCATCTTGCGGATTGCTAACATTGTTTAAAACAGGTTCAACTTTTTCCGTAATTGGAGCTTTTGGATCTTCACCATATTTATTGGTAAAACGTTGTCCATCTTTGAAAATTAAGAATAAAAGCACACCATAAACAAAAATCAACAACAATCCGAGTGGAATCAAGATATTACCTGAAAATAAAAACTCAATAATTTCGTCTTCATTCATTTGATGAACGATAGCTGCTGAAATCAGTGAGGCAAAGATAAATGCAATAAAAATCACAACAATCACAGTATATGCAACATACCACCAGCCTGATTTCCCTAAATCATGCAAACGGCGTATAGCAATCGTAATACTCGCAGGAAAAATAAGTAAGCTAAATAATGAGTTGATTATCTCAAGTGCAGAAGCTAATTTTGAAAAACCTAATCCCTCAGCAAATCCGCCAATAAGCATCAACGAAAGCGAGATTAACATGCAGATTAGAGTAAACCAGCCAAATTCAGCGCGTCTAGCTCTACCTTTGATGTTAAAGCTATTTTTTAGAGCATAAAGAAAATAATTCATGAAAATTCCTTTTATACGTTGAAAAACTTCGGGATTATAACAAAAGTTAGGCGCACAACGCGCCCATTTGAAAAATTTCTGCTAAATTTAACCGCTTGTTAGCGATTAACGCTGTTTTCCTCGACTATTTGTTCACTGAAAGGTTGCACAATTCTCTCTTCTGCTTTGGGATCTTCCCCATATTGGTTTGCCCCTATTTTCCCTTCTTTAAAGAATAAAATTCCAAATATCCCAAATACAAAAAGCGCGTAAAGCGCAATCAATGATAGATAAATACGCTCTTCTCTATGGTTTACGCCCCCTGTTTGCATAATCATCAGGAAAATGGAAATCACAATAGTCGGCAAGACAATAACCAACTGCCACCAGCCAGACCAACCTAAATCATGTAAACGACGTGTGGTCACCCCTAAATACACCAGAAACATCCATAATTGATAAATAAAGATCAAACTCAATACGCCAACCACAAAATACGCATAGGGTTCAGAATTAAGATAAAGATTACTAGGGAATGTAATGAGTATTATCCCAATAAGCATAGATAGAAATACTATTTGGGACAAAACATTCATGATTTGGAACCAAACAAATTCCGATCTTCTAGCTCGGCCTTCATGATTAAATATATTTTGACGAATATAGATAAACCAGTCTTTCATCGCTGTTCCTTGTATCTATTGAAAACACCTTATAATTATAACAAAGTGAGACATGAAACACGCCAATTTGCAAAAATTTCGTTAAATTTGACCGCTTGTCTTGTGTTATAATGTCGCCTTTATTTTTTATGACTTTTTTATTTACACAAGATTATTTATGTCAACTAACCAATACCCTCAAGAAGTGAATAAGCGCCGTACTTTTGCGATTATTTCCCACCCCGATGCCGGTAAAACTACCATTACTGAAAAAGTACTACTTTACGGAAATGCCATTCAAACGGCAGGTTCAGTAAAAGGCAAAGGCTCAGCAGCTCATGCAAAATCAGACTGGATGGAAATGGAAAAACAACGTGGGATTTCGATTACCACCTCTGTAATGCAATTTCCCTACAACGATTGCTTGGTGAACTTGCTTGATACCCCAGGGCACGAAGACTTCTCGGAAGATACTTACCGTACTTTAACTGCGGTAGATAGCTGTTTGATGGTGATTGACTCTGCCAAAGGGGTTGAGGAACGTACGATTAAATTGATGGAAGTTACACGCTTGCGTGATACACCAATTTTAACGTTCATGAACAAACTCGACCGTGATATTCGCGATCCAATGGAATTATTAGACGAAGTAGAAAGTGTACTCAAAATTCGTTGTGCGCCAATTACTTGGCCTATCGGTTGCGGTAAATTATTCAAAGGTGTCTATCATTTAGCAAAAGATGAAACCTACCTTTACCAATCTGGGCAAGGTTCAACTATTCAAGAAGTTCGTATTGTAAAAGGCTTAAACAGTCCTGAATTAGATGCTGCGGTAGGTGATGATTTAGCCCAACAACTGCGCGATGAATTAGAACTCGTACAAGGTGCAAGTAACGAATTTCACCATGAGGCGTTCATTAAAGGCGAATTAACTCCAGTATTTTTTGGAACTGCATTAGGTAACTTTGGGGTAGATCATTTCTTAGATGGTTTAACCGAATGGGCACCAAAACCGCAAGCGCGTGAAGCGGATGTTCGTACGGTTGAAAGCAGCGAAGAAAAATTCTCTGGTTTCGTATTTAAAATTCAAGCCAATATGGATCCAAAACACCGCGACCGTGTTGCCTTTATGCGCGTAGTGTCAGGCAAATATGAAAAAGGCATGAAGCTGAAACACGTTCGTATTGGTAAAGATGTGGTGATCTCTGATGCACTAACTTTTATGGCAGGCGATCGTGCGCACGCGGAAGAAGCCTATGCAGGCGATATTATCGGTTTACACAATCACGGTACAATTCAAATTGGTGATACTTTCACGCAAGGCGAAATCTTGAAATTTACGGGCATTCCAAACTTTGCGCCAGAATTATTCCGCCGAATTCGCTTGAAAGATCCGCTTAAACAAAAACAACTTCTTAAAGGCTTAGTTCAGCTTTCAGAAGAAGGGGCTGTGCAAGTATTCCGCCCGCTCATGAATAACGATTTAATCGTAGGCGCGGTAGGGGTGTTACAGTTTGATGTGGTCGTTTCTCGTCTTAAAACAGAATATAACGTTGAGGCTATTTATGAAAACGTTAATGTTGCTACCGCACGTTGGGTTGAATGTGATGATGTGAAAAAATTCGAAGAATTTAAACGCAAAAATGAACAAAACCTAGCCTTAGATGGTGGCGATAACTTAACTTATATCGCACCAACAATGGTAAATCTCAACTTAGCCCAGGAACGCTACCCTGATGTAACATTCTTTAAAACGAGAGAACATTAAAAAATGCCCCTCTTTTCAAAGAGGGGTATTCATTGAAGGCTTATTCACTTTTCTAAAAATTTCAAAATTAAATTATGACTATACAAAATATTTCAACTCATCTTTCTAACATTATTCCTAGAGTGCTTAAAATGATTTTAATCATGTTCTTATTAGGATTAGCTGCGGTGTTAATTATCGCTTTGGCAAAAATCAGTTACGAACTATTTATGATGGCGCTGGGCCCTGCACCAATTGTGCCAAATCAATTAGCCGAACAAATTTTAGTTTTCTTCCTCTACTTCGGTTTCTTAGGGCTTATTGCACAATATTTCCGCAGTGGTTACCATTTTCCACTTCGGTATTTTGTTTACACCGGCATTACTGCCATGGTTCGTTTAATCATTGTCGATCATGAAAGTGCCACCAGTACCTTGTTATTTGCTTGCTCAATATTGGTAATGGTTATTGCTCTATGCATTATTCTCTATTCTGATAAAGTAAAAAATATCTAATATGATGACGCTAACTTTCGATCCGCTTTGGCTTTATCTGGCTGTTGCTCTCCTACTTAGCTTAGGTGGGCTTGCGGTTTATTGGTTTATTCAGCAAAACCGCTATCAGCAAGGAATGGAAAATTTACAACAGGACTTAACTGAACGCCAACAAGCGCTAGCTCAAGCACAACAAAGCGTAGCCTTGCTGACCCAAGAAAAGCATCAAGCGGAACAATCAGCCGTGCAATTTCGTACGCAAGCTGAATCCTATGCGGAACGAATTAGCGAAAAATTAACAGAATTAGACCGCTTGCAACAACGTCTTGTGCTTGCCGAAGATAACGAGAACGAGCTCGAACGCTATATCAATGCGCTGAAAGAACGCGTTGGTGCATCACAAGCAAAAGCAGAAGGCCTAGAAGAGCAACTGCAACATAGCTTGCAACAACTCTCACAAAAAGCACAAGAACAGGTACAACTTACGGCGCAATATCAACAGGTTCAAAATGAGCTGACTGAGCTTCGCACCACGCTTCATGAAAAACAAGCTAATTTCGAAGCGCAACAACGCAATTTTGTGGAAGTCAAACAGCAACTGAATGTTGAATTCCAACATCTCGCGCAACAGATTTTGGAAGAAAAAAGCCAACGATTTGATCAAACAAACCAAGCTAGTTTAGATGCTTTACTGAAACCATTTAGAGAACAAATCGAAGGTTTTCAAAAACGTGTCAATGAAGTGCATAGTGAATCTCTAAAAGGCACAGCAACCTTAGCTGCAGAAATTAAAGCAGTACTGAAAATTGGCGCCTCAATGTCAGAAGAAGCGCAAAATCTTGCGACAGCTTTAAAAGGAAACAATAAAATTGCAGGAAACTGGGGTGAAGTACAGCTAGAATCTGCGCTGCAATCCGCTGGTTTATTGGCTGGAGAACATTATGTCGCCCAAGAAAGTTTTCGCGATCAAGAAGGACGACGTTTAGCCCCCGATTTCGTTTTGCACTTACCTGATAACAAGCAGTTAATTTTAGATAGCAAAGTTTCATTGCTTGCTTATGATGAGGCTGTACGAGCCGAAGATAATCTCAGCATGAACCAAGCATTAGAAGCGCACTGCAAATCATTAAGAGCGCATATTGAAGGGCTTTCTAAGAAAAATTATGCCAACCTACCTGGCGTTACAAGCCCTGATTTTGTACTCATGTTTGTGCCTATTGAGCCAGCTTATATTGAAGCAATGAAACATGATCCACAGTTATTTAATTTTGGCTATGAACGTAATGTGATTTTAGTTTCTTATACGACACTGATGCCGATTTTACGCACTGTCGCCAATCTTTGGCGAATTGAACGTGGTAATCATGAAGCACGAGAAATCAGTGAAAAAGCGGGAGAAATTTATAATCAAGTTTGTGTGGTGGCAGAACGATTAAGTAAACTTGGAAATACGCTCAATACCGTCAGCAATCAATACAATCAAACCGTTACTTCCTTAGTCGGTCGCCAAGGTTTAATTGGCAAAGTTGAGCGATTCCAACAACTTTCCACTAAGGCTAGCCAAGCAACCCCACAAGTTGAGTTGCTCAGCAATGACCACGAAACAATGCGATTAGAATCCGTAGTAGAAAAACCGCAATCTTCGGATTAAATTCTCGAAAGTTGGTTTCGGAGAGAGCGCTTAAAGGCTTCTGCTAAAACCTCACAAGCTAAAGCGCGCTCTAAATCAGATTTGATCTTAATTGAGGGTTTCTGTGCTAACAGTTGATTTAAGTGCAGAATATTCAAATCAGGATAAGGCCGTTGCAAGCGGTCAATTTTATCTCCTTTTTTGCAAATTCCCCCTTGAATAACTCGCACATACCAACCACTTAAACCCGTTTCCCGAACAAGGCTTTGGGTTGCTTCGCATTCACTATTTTTTGATAAGCGCTCGCACGGTTTACGAGGTTGAGAAACTTCTACAATAACTTCGCCGATTTGATAGCGATCCCCAACACAAACATTCGTTTCATTTAATTCTGAAACGATAAAATTCTCACCATAAATCGCAGTGCCTTGCCAGTCAAAATCCTTACCAATAAGCGTAGTGAGTTTTTCAAAGGTTTGATCTGCCATAAAAAACAATGCTTTATCTGGCCCACCATGATGTGCCTTTAAACCAACATCATTCCCTTCAGCACCTAATTCATGAATACGAACCTGTTCAACCGGCTTTTTACGAATCGCCGATTCTAATGTGGTGCCATCTGCAAAAGTAACGGATTCAACCAATCCAATTTTAATGGTAAGAATTTCTGCTGCCATGTTTGTCCTTTTAAAAATTGAAAAAATAAAAATGCCCAATAAATATTGGGCATTAAATCGGAGAAATTATAGGTCGTCAATCACAACGTAAATTTTAGACACTGGACCATGAACCCCAACAACCTTGATTAACTCGATATCCGCAGTTGCACTTGGGCCTGAGATAATGTTAATACAAGATGGCATTCTTTCGCCTGCTTGTGCTTTCTTATGTAACACTTGCGCAAGTTGTGCCACGCGTGGCAATACTTTGCTCTTACGCACAACCACCACAGATGTTGTTGGTAATAAGCTGGTTGAACGCCCATTGTCTTTAGTTGCATATAACACAATACCGCCAGACTCAGCTAAACCATATTCTGCATGAACAATACCAATGTTTGCTTGGGCTGATTTCGCAATGTTTTCACGATCTAGGCTGAAATCCCAAACAAAGCTATCGTATTTCGCTTTTACTGCATCCGTAATACCTAATTGGTTTAAACGATCATCGTTGTTTAATACGATGTTACCGCCACCGTATTTTTCGCAAACATCTAACACTGCTTGCGCCACATCAGCTTCTTTTGTTTCTACCACATCAACTAACAACACTTTCGCAAAGCTCATAAACTCGTTACAAAGTTCATTTTGCGATAAGTGTGTTAAACGCGTAGTTGGATGGTGGTTAACTTGCTCTTCCATTTGGTCTGGCACTAATTTACGCGCACGCCCCATTTTTGCGGCAAGTTTATTTAAGAAATTTTCTCTGTTTTGTTGATCCATTGTTTTATCCTTTTTGCTTGCCATTATTTACGGTTTTTGAACCATTCACGGAAACTTTCGCCTTCCACTGAAGGTAAATCACGCGCTTTTGTCCATTCGCCTAATGCACCGAAATGAATTGGTGCTTTACCGTTTTTAATGAATTTACCTGCTAATTTCGCACCGATCTTCACGCTTGCATTCCAAACTGAAGGACGAGCATTTGCGAAGGTAAAGCCTTTAATTGCAAGTTGCTCTGATTTAGGGGTAATGCCTGCTTCCACCATTTTCTCACGGTGTTTTAAGATAAGCTGCGCAAGTGGAATTTTCACTGGGCATACGCTGTTACACGCATTACATAATGAACAGGCATACGGTAACTCTTTGAACTCATCATAACCACCTAATAATGGCGAGATCACTGCACCAATTGGACCTGGATAAATTGAACCATAACCATGGCCACCAATTTGACGATACGCTGGGCAAGTATTTAAGCATGCACCGCAACGGATACAACGTAAAACTTCTTCAAACTCGCTTTCTAAAATTTTTGAACGACCGTTATCGACGATAACTAAATGGAAATCTTCAGGACCATCCACTTCGCCTTCTAAGCGAGGACCGGTTAACCAAGTGTTATAAGCAGTTAATTTCGCACCTACGGCACTACGGCAAAGCATTGTAATTAAAGCATCTACTTCTTTAAACGTTGGGGCTAAACGCTCCATTCCCATGACGGCAATATGCGTTTTTGGCACAGTAGTTGCTAAACGTAAGTTACCTTCGTTAGTCACTAAACAAACTGACCCAGTTTCTGGCACGGCAAAGTTACAACCTGAGATACCAATATCTGCTTCTAAGAAATCTTTACGTAAGGTTTTACGCACAAAAGCATTCATTTCTTCTGGCTGTTCTGTTCCTTCATAGCCTAATACCTCATGTAATTCTTTACGGATACGATGACGATCTTTGTGAATTGCTGGCACAACGATGTGAGAAGGTTTATCCCCTACGATTTGTAGTAAGTATTCACCTAAGTCGGTTTCAACCACCTTAATGCCTTCTGCTTCTAAAACATGGTTCATACCGATTTCTTCGGTTACCATTGATTTAGATTTCACGATGGTTTTCGCTTTTTTCTCAAGTGCAACTTTACGAATGTAAGCGGTCGCTTCTTCTGCAGTTTCTGCAAAATAAACATGACCACCGTTTTGCGTGACTTTTTCACTTAATTGGTAAAGATAAGCATCTAAGTTTGCTAATACGTGGTTACGGAACTGTTTAGAAAGATCACGCCATTCTTCCCAGTTACCTAACTCATCAACCATTTTTTGACGGTTTGCGCCGATGGTTTCTTGTGCTTTTACCACCGCTTTACGCATAATTTCGTTATTAACTTGTTGTTCTACACGCTGTTTAAACGGTAAATTACTGGTTTGTAAATGCGACATTAGGCTTCTCCTTCTTCTTGCATTAATACTTCAGCAATATGCATAACTTTCACATTTTTGCCTTCACGGCTTAAACGGCCTGCAATATTTAACAAGCAGCTTACGTCTGCACCTACAAGATAATCTGGATCAACTTCAGAAATGTTAACTACTTTTTCTGTTACCATTTCACCTGAAATTTCAGCCATTTTCACAGAGAATGTTCCACCGAAACCACAGCAAGTATTTTGGTTGTGAATTGGCATTAACTCTAAGCCTTTTACATTTTTTAATAGCGCTAAAGGCTCATCAACAACCCCTAATTTACGGGTTAAGCTGCAAGATGGGTGATAAACCGCTTTACCTTTTAAGCGCGCACCCACATCTGTTTTACCTAATTTGTTAACAATAAAATCCGTTAAATCACAGAAACGCGCTGCCACTTTTTCAGCACGTTTTGCCCATTCAGGCTCACCGAAACGGGTAAAGTATTCCGGATAGTTTTTAATTGCATAAACACAAGAACCTGCTGGCGCCACGATTGGGTAATCATTCACTTCAAAGGTTTCAACTAAAGATTTCATCCCTGCAACAGCTTCTTTTGCATAGCCACTGTTAATTGCAGGTTGTCCACAACAACCTTGTTTTTCAAGGAAGATTACATTACAACCGAGTTTTTCAAGCAGTAAAACACTGTTTTTTGCTACATTGCTTTTTGCAATATCAGCGATACAGGTTACATAAAAATTTACGTTCATTGGAATATCCCACGTCTAAATAAAAATAAGAAATAATCGTATTTAAAAAGCCATAAATGACAAAAGGAAGCTTATCGCTTCCTTTTTAAATGACTTTGCAAGCGGTCATTTTTTGCAAAATTTTGACCAAATCAGACCGCTTGAGAATTTACCAAATTATACATTAAAGAATAATGGAATCACAGTTAAAGCAACCACTGCAGCAATCACACCATAGATAAACATTGGCACGACAGTTTTCTTAATGATTGCACCTTCTTGGTTTTCAATACCTAATACTGAGTTTACTGCCACGATATTGTTGATACATACCATGTTACCCATTGCACCACCTGCTGATTGTAACGCAAGTACTAATGATGCAGAGATACCAGTAATTTCAGCGGTTGATAATTGAACACTACCGAAAGTTAAGTTAGATACTGTATTTGAACCTGAGAAGAACGCACCTACTGCACCTAAGTATGAAGCAAACACAGTCCAGTATTCACCTGTTGCATGTGCAAAGCTACGACCGATGATTTTAACCATTGATTCATCGCCGCCCACTAACATTAAGTTCACCATGATTAACGCACCAATCAATGCGACGAATGGGTTACGAACTTGTTTGAAGCTAGTTGAGAAAATACCTTTTACATTGCTTGCAGACATTGAGAATACAGGAATTGCAATTAATACAGTGATTACAAACGGAATTAACGCTGGTACATAAAGCAATTTATAGCTTGCATTCATGCCTGTTCCGAAGATGTTTTTCAAGCTGAAGATTAAACCATTACTAATTTCAAAGTGACCTAATGAACCTAATTGTGCACCGAACCACTCTGTTGCATCGTTCATCATTGCTTTGAATGGTAATTGTTTAACACGAGTTAAGATTAAGAAAACAATTAATAAACCTGTTGGTAACAATG
>OGJJ01001834.1_pt1 | contig 15049 bp, 32 predicted proteins | sample 1572081 | NCBI WGS metagenome assembly OGJJ01 (sample SAMEA2582122, study PRJEB24529) | metagenome | biome: Human gut stool | place: China | collected 2011
CTTTCGGGTTCATACCAGCACCATAGATAAAATAAGGTCCGTCTGTTTCATTCGTTCTAGTACCCGAAATAAGCTCGCAAACTTTTAACAGCCCATATCTTGTTATCTTGTTTGGTTTCATTCAAGACCGACCATAAAATTATAAGCTAGCAGATAATCATCTAAAACTTTGTGACATTTTGTGATGAATGATTTTAAATCAATATCTGCATTAAAGAACTGAATCAGAATTAGTTGACTTGCTAAATGTTTTTCAAGATGGTCAATCGCCATTTGATCTAATTCAGCATTTACTTTATCAATGTCTATTTCTTCTTTCTCTACTGGTTTCTTAGGTATTACCCAACTGAAATCTGAATTTAATTTATCAGATTCTTGATATTCAACTTTTTGAGTTTTACAATCATAAATCTCTTTGGAAATTTCAGGAGTATTCTTCTCTTTGTCAATTACTAAAAAAATGACATTGATAGGAGTATCTTCAAATCCATTTTGAATCTCATTTAATTCAACTAAATTGTTACCAACCAGCTCTCTCATTTTCTTTTCAGATTGACGATAAGCAATACCAGGAAACATAATATAAAATCCATAACGCTTAGTATAATTCATGGATTTTAGTAAAAAAATATCATCCACAACGCCCGATTTTTTCCAAGGATATAATTCCTTGATAGCCCGTTGGTCTTCTTCTGGTAAATCTTTCAATTTCAAAGAATAGGGCGGATTCATTGCAATTGCATCAACTTGCGTATCTGATTGATAAGTGAAAAAGCTCTGATTATTCACGACCGCATGAGGAAAATTTGTTTTCAATGCTTCACAACTTTCCTGTTGAATTTCTACTGCATGAAAATCAGTCATACTAATGAACTGTTCTAGCTGTCCAGACCCTGCCGCTCCATCGAAGACAGATATATTTTCACCACAATATTGCTTCACTTTATTAGCCAAGTATTCACGTAGCGGTTTCCCCGTCACATACTCGGCAAATTTATTAGCTTTCACACGGTTATTGTGTTCAACAAATGTCATTCTTCCACCTCCTCGATCTCAATCCCCTCACAATCAAAGACCCAACCAAACCCGGATTCTTCTAATTGCCATTTTGTAAGTCTTGAAAAGATTCTGGTGTCACCAAAAAAGATTGTGTCTTCATCAGGATTTCTCAAGAGGTATTGTCCAGATGATTTTAATTTTATTTTATAGCACTTTTCTTCTTCTACATCATATCCGAACTGTAACATATTAATTAGTGTTCTGATAGGATTTTGTGTCTCTCCAAACCATATTTCGAATTCACTGAATTCGGTTATTGAGGCGATTCTTCCGCCTGATACAACAACTTGACAAATGCTTTTATCTAAATCATGTTTATGTTCCTCAAACCATTTTGCAACATATCGTTTCACAGTTGGTTTGAATCCTGTGTAAATCATGGACTCCGGAATTGAAACGGTAAGTCTGTTTTCCAGTTGAACTACAGACCTATCATCTCTCTTGTCATTTTTATCTTTCCCGAAAACCTTCACTTTTATTATTCCATCTTTTAGCATGTTTCTCCCCCTCACTTTCACATATCTTATATTTTGTTAAGCTCGCCTTGTTTCTGAAATCCTTTTAGGATATAGCTTTCATTCGTTTCTCTTTTTCTAGCTTATGCCTAACTCATTATGTTAATGTCAAAATTATAAAATTAAATAACAAAGTTTCTTAAAGCATCATCTAGTTCAGCTTGTTCAATTCCAATATATCTCAGCGTTATGGCTGGAGATGAGTGATTGAACATCTTCTGTAGTGTGCCTACGTCCTTTGTTTTATTGTAGTATTTGTATCCAAATGTTTTGCGCATTGTATGAGTTCCCACATTGTCAATGCCCAATTCTTCAGCAGCTTCATGGATGATCTGGTAGGCTCGTTCACGAGTGATGGCCTTGTTTCCTCCTTGCCTGCTCTTGAATAAGAAATGATGGAATGGCTTCCCTTCAACATACTTTCTCATTTCTCGTTTCAGTTCTTTCGTCATTCTACGGGAAATCTGTTTGCCAGTCTTTCTCTCTCGTAGTTTGATGTGCCATCCTTGAACATCTTTGACTTTGAGTGTGAGGATATCACCAACACGCAAGCCTGTATTGAGACCAGTGATGAATAGCATGTAATACATTTCATTCCATTCTCTCAGATAGTCTTTCATCGCTTGAATGTCATCTGTGTCTTTAATGGGTGAGACCTCTTCCATACGGTTCCCCCTCTCTATATTAAAATTGATTTTCATAAGGAATTGGGAGTGCAGGAATCGAACCTACTCCTACTGTTTTCCGTCAGTACGCTCTACCATTTGAGCTAACTCCCTAACAACTATTAGGAGACCCTCTCATCCATGATTTGATTATCATGAACAAGATTATAGTATTTTATTTTGTGTGAGAATACAATAACTTATATTCTCAATTTATAGTACACCTTTCATTCTGGCATACGTTTCCAAAATGCCAGCACGCTTGCGGTAAATTGTAGCGTTGCTAACAAATTGCTTTTCTGCAATTTCTTCCCAATCAAGATTTGCTTGTCCCCATCTTAGGTAGAATATATCAAGCTGTTCCCATGTCAGTTGCTTCTTAAATGATTCAACAGTTTCTTTGAACAGCTCAAGATTCTTCAAAGTCACATCAGTAGCAAATTTCATCACTGTGTTTTCTGTTGGTTTGCTGATTCCTGATTTTCCTCCCCCAACTAGATCATCACCGTTCTTTGCCATCAATTCTGCTTTGCGTGTCCAGATTGCCCGGTCAATTCCACGAAAATTGAATAATTCTTGGTCAAGGTTAAGCAATTCTCTATTGTTTAATTTTTTCATTCAATAACCTCTCTTTGATAGATTTCTACTATCCCTTTCCCTTTTAGTCTTTCACAGTGAGCAAGTGCTTCATGTCTTGTCCCGAATTCAGCTTCAGTGTATTCAGCTAAATGTTTAGGATCAATCCAACTTGAATGACCGTGATATTTTCTTACAACATAAGTTCTCATTTATTTTTCCTACTTCTGTAAACAATAACTGATGCCCACAATAATCCAGTGAGCCAAATACAAGCTAGCAACAAATAAATAAAATTTTGAAATTCCATAATAAATCCTACTTATCCCATATCATTTTAGCTACCACTAAAATCAAAACAGCAATTACTAGATCAGCTATTGCAGGCAGAAAGACATAGAACCAGCCCCAAGAGATTACACCTAACAATTTCAAAGCTATTAATAATAAAGTTAACCAACTAATAAATCCCATTACTCCACCTCCTCGTTGTCTATTCCTTTACATCAATAATGGACTGACCTTCTACAAAGACCTTGCCATCTCTGAAAGTAACGCTCGAATTATTTGATTTTATGTTATAAGCATTGATATAGCCACAATTTAAATTTGAAATTTGTTTTTCAATAATTCTTATTTTTCCGCTATACGGATATCGTTTTGGTCTCATGATTCCACCTCATCAGCATTTTTAAGGGCAAATCCAACTCCATACATTAACAAGTAACTTTGAAGTCTTACAAAGTCTTCAATCAATTCCGCTTCTTGCATATCGTATTCAGCGACTTCATTTAAAAAATATTCTATGTCGTCATGTTGTACACTGCCGTATTTTGTTCTTGTGTGATTCATTTCAAATTCGCAACCATCTACGTCGATTATGTAATGAATCCCATCTATCGAATTTTCGTATTTATAATCTTTAATAATCATTCTTCTACCTCCTCTAACTCAATCCCCGGACAATCGAACACCCAGCCGAAGTCGGCTTGTTCTAGTTCTTTTCAGGTGTGTTGTAATCTGACATAGCTATATCTGTGTCTGTTACCCATGAACCAACTTTTATTCTCGATGTTATATTTCAAACTACTCATACCAGACATGATTCCTTTACAAGATACCGCTTTTCTTTCTCGACCTTATAACCAAACTGCTTCATATTTATAAGAGTTTTAATAGGTTTATTTCTTGAATAATTCATCCATACTTTAAACTCTGATTCCTCCTGTTTATACCAATCTAAAATATAATCCCAAATATGAAATTCTAGGTCATCTTTGTTTTCCTCGTACCAATCCGCCACAAACTGCGGTACGACTGGTTTCTGGGGTTCGTCTAGTTGTTTCAGATCTTTCAAAACTTCCTCATAAGCCTCCGTTTTGTAGTAATCTCCATAGACTTTATGGACTTTATTCAGAGCGCTTTTATATTTTTCAATCAACTCTTGTTTATTCATTTTCTTGCTCCTCGTCGTATTCTTTTACCAATTGATTCAACCATGACCAATCATTGTCGTCTTCATCAATTGGTTCAACTTCTCTTTCTTGTAACCAAGCAGAGAAATCAATTACGTTGTCAATATAGATCGTGAAATAATCACCCCAGCTCCACCAAGTTAGGTCGATATTAGTAGTCTTTCCATTTTCATCTTCTACTGTGATAGAGCCGTTTTCTACCATAGCCGTCCCAAAGCATATCTCACAAGTTCCTGTCTGTTCTTCTTGTACATCTGATACATAATCAATAACTTTATACTTCATTCTTCAAATCCTCCTCTTTAACAAACGTTCCATCAATCCATTTACCCTTACGATCCTTGATTTCGTTATATGCCAGCTCAAAGCAATCGGTAAAGTCGTAGTCAAGCGCCTTACTAATAGATTTTAAGTAAGCTACTGCACGTACCAGATTATGACGACACATTTTTTTACTTGCTAAATCTTGAGATAGTTGAAACTCACTGATATTGGCATTTAGCAGTTTGAAGCAGTCCATTGCTTCTTTTCGTCTAATGTTATTAGACTCTTCAAAGATGCTCTGTACATCCTCTTTGATAAGCAATGCTAGACCTACAACTACTACAGCACAATCACCAATGCTGTCTTTTGTTAGTGCTTCATTCTTTTTCAAAAATCCTGCACATAACTCGCCAAATTCCTCACTTAATTTTAAGGACTGTTTATCTAGCCGGCCCCCGTTTTCTAGATCTCGATCAATAAACCATTTTTTTACTTTGTTTAAAATTAAATTCTCCATTTTTACCTCTTTCTATTTTTTCACAAGTTTTAGATTGCCAGTCTCTTTGCCTTTTTTGTTTAAATCTGCATAGAATTTCAATAGCAATTTATCTTTCCCTGTGATTTTGCTTAATTTCTTTAATGAACCAGTACATAAATAGCGCCCGTTTTCATAGAGCTTATAATCTGCCAACTCATCTGCATCACCCATGATGGCTTTTTCTCCTATTTCAAAATACTCGCAAATCATCTTTATGTGATATTCGTGTACTTTTCTTTTGCCAGTCAATAGACTGCTTATAGTAGTCATTGAGTAGCCTATTTCTTTGGATAATTCTCTAGCTGTCAAGTTATGGCTTTTCATTAAGAGCTTGAGTTGCTCTTTAAAATGTTCTATCTGATTTTTTGTATAGCCTGCCATGATACATTAGAACTCCTTATTCAATTTCTACTGGATAGAATGTACCAAATGACTTTCTTAAAGCATTTCCTACCTGGATAGCTACTCCACGAGATGCGAATTTCATTGCTTTCGCTTCCTCAGAGAAAGAGACATCCAAACCAGTGGTCCTAATCACTACAGATTTTACAAATGGTTTTGCTTGTTTTGATCCATGTTTTAAAATAAACATTACTTCCCATCCTTTTCTAATTTCTGTAGCATTTTATTTTTTGCTTCCTCCAAAGCTTTTTTCTCTTGATCACTTGTTTGATTGGTGTAATTTGGTTTTGACCAATCTGGAACGTTTGATTGTTGCTTTGTTGGTTGTCCTTTTGTTTTGCTTTCCTGGAACTTCCGTTCTCGTTCGTTTACTGCTGTAATTGATAACAATCCATCATTTTTCCAATTTTGCAAAATAGCTCTAATATAGCTGAAATTTCTTTTACCATTGTCAGCGGCTAAACTGATAGCTTTTAAGACTACATCTGGTTCCATACCATCAAGAGTTATGAATTCTTTTAAAGTTTCAAATTGGATTCCATCAATTGGTGAAATACGAGACTGATACTCATCTACGATGATTTTGAGTGTGTTTTTCTCTAAATCTTTCTCTATATCTTTCTCTATTTCTTTCTCTATCTCTATCTCTATCTCTGGTGGATGTTCGTCCGACATTTGTCCGGACAAATGTCCCAACAATAATTTTTGTTTTTCCTTCTCAATTCTTCTGCGATAGTCACGCTTTCTATCAGCTTCCGTGTTAGATTTTCCAATAAATGATTCAATGTCTAGCATAAAAATGGCGCCATTGTCCAAAACATCAATTAGGTTCATTTCCTTGAAAATGCTGACAGCTTTTTCAACTACTGCCACAGGATGCCTTGTAATTTTTGAAAGCATTTCAGAATTGAATGGGATTCGATCATTAAACATCAACTTACCATTGTTTTTCAAAGATCTCAGATAGAGTTTGATCAAAATGTTAGAGTATAGAAAACCATCTGGCATGCTTTCTAGGATAATCATTTCATCACTATCGTAAAAATTTTCTTTAACCCTCAGATAGTAGTATTTCTTATTATCTGACATTTCATTCCTCCATTCTAGAATGGCAAACCATCATCAGGGATATTCATTTGATTACTCTCAAACGAAGGAGGCATTTGCTCGTCCATAGAGTTCCGGTTGGCTGAATTGTCACGCTTTTCTAAGCTTCTGAAACTATCAATAACAACTTCAGTGACATAGACACGTTGACCTTGCTGATTCTCATAATTACGGGTTTGGATGTGACCAGTGATGGCTACAAGATTTCCTTTTTTGATCCAATTTGCGAAGTTTTCAGCTAATTTCCGCCAGATCACACAATTGATAAAATCTGCATCATATCCACCATCTTGATTTTTAAAATTTCGATTTACAGCAAGCGTGAATTGTCCAACTGCTTGATCTTGAGATGTTCGATGTAGTTCTACATCACGAGTTAAGCGCCCGATAAGTACAACATTATTAATCATGTTTACCTCCAATAAATGCATCTGTCTTTGTCAATGCCTCTTCTACCTTTTTCGATGCCTCTAGCTGGAGCATTATAGCCTTCTCTTTCTCGATCAACCAATCCATGTGAACCTTTGCTTTCTCCAAGTCCTCAATCCCATTTTTTTTGCGATAGCGAAGGAGGTATTTTAGGGTATTACCCAAATGATACCCTGTTAACTGTTCATCATTCATGAAATTGCGATGAACATCAATTGCTTCTATGCCATTCCGGCCTTGGTAATGTTTTGGATTTTTTACATTGTCGTTCATAGTTCAGACATTCCTTTCACTGTTCTTTTTTGATGAATTTCTGACATTCTCTTATTCCACATTTCACGCTGATATTTTGCTGATTTGTAATGCTTCATTTTGGCTTTCTGGCGAACGATTACTTCACGCATCACAAAGATTGCAAATCCTGAAAGTAAAATGTATGTTACAAAAGCTACTGCTAAAATAATTTCAATTGTTGTCATTTTCTTCTACCTCTTTTGTTTCTTTTTGTGGGAAAAGTTCCCGGTTGAATTTGTTAATCATCACATCTTGAGCCTTATTGGTCTCTTTGATTTTTTCGATACTTTTGGCCCAATGACCTGTACTTTCAAAGTTCATTTGGACCGCATTTTCTAGATCCTTGATATGTTGTTCTTGATCGTACATGATTTTCATTGTTGCGCCTGCAAATAATAAGAATAGTGTTGTAAGTGATAAGACAGTAAATTTTAATTGTTTTAAGCTCATACTCTAATCACCCCATCATTCTTAAAATCCAGAGCCATCTGATGAAGTTTATCTTCAAATTCGTTATCTGGCAGTTTCATCAATTTGGCTTTTTCTTCTACTTTTAATGTCCTATTGGCATCTTGCCAATCCATCATTTTCAATAATTTTTTAATTGGATCCATTTCAAAATCCTCTCTATTCTTTATTTTTCTTTTGTTCTATAGCTCTTAAAATTATTTCATGAGCTATATTTTTAGTAAGCTTTTCTAGTTTGATTAAAGCTTCTCTATAAGTCTCTGATTGTTCAATTAGCCAGTCAGACAATTCTATAATTTTATCCTCAAAATCCATCTCAAGACCGATGACCTTTCTATATTATTTTGGTAATTTACTACCGACAAAAACGATTAAATAAGACCTCTTACTCCTTATGAAAGTCGTGTGTCAAATATCCAAGAAAGGAGGACAACTTATGACTTTTGATTTTTCAGGATTAGACAAAGTGTTTGATGAACTCAATCAGAAAGCTGAGCAATTAAGTGGTAGCTATGATTTTGATGAAATTTTCCCAAAATCATATATGCAATCAGTAAGTAAATATGACTCAATAGAGGACTTTTTAAAGGCAAGTCCAGAGACTATTACGAATGCTGAAGAGTTCGAAAAAGCTGATGAAGCGGTTCTTGATGTGTTTGTATCAGAGAATACTAATTTCTCAACATGGCAAGAAATGCTTAATGATGCTAGTTCTCGATTTGTTGTGGAGAAACTGAAATTTTAATTTCAAATTGTTCTAGCTGAGTAATTGCTTCTTGCAATTCCTTGGCTTTTTTTGAAACTTCGTTCAAGATTTCATTTAATTCATTTTGATTATCTAAAGTAATATTAATTTTCGTCATTATTTAAACCTCTTATATTTATCTAAATAACGATATTCCTTTGAATGAATTGATCTAATTCATTCTTGTCAATTCGTTTTGTTCCATCAATTTTATAAAGATTCAATCCCATCTTGATCCATTTTCTGATGGTATTTGAACTACAATCCGCATAGTGTGCTGCACTTTCTAGTGACAACCACCGCTTTTCTGCTATCTCCTGGTCTAAGAATTCCGTGAAAGATTCTTTAAATTGAATTCGAACCACTGATCTTATTCCGTTTTCAAATTCTTCGCTTAGAATATTCATTGTCATCTCCAATTTGTGATATAATGTAAATAGTTTCTTTTGTTGAGCGCCTGACTTCAGTTAGGTGCTTTTTATGCGTTGTAAGCATTCAATTTCATGATTTTCATTTTAGTGTTGGTGCTTGGTTCCCAAGTCATCCAATAGGCAAGTGCTGCTTCTGCGAATTTTTTTGGCAGTAAGTCATAGCGACTGATATTGAAATGATCCTTGAAATCAATCTCAGCTTGTCTGAAGACCGATTGAGCGAATGCCTTATCTGCATAAGCTGGACTGTCAATTCCACCAAGACAAGCAACGACACGAGCTTTGCGTTTCTTCAGTAGAGATTGAGCATAGCTTGGATGGATTGGCTGTTCATTCTTGAGATAGTCGATATCTTCTAGCATTGTGACTTGTTGTTTCCGAAGTTCTTTTTGACCAGTAAATAGAGCAATGAAGGCATCTTCGTCTAGGTCCTCACGAATGAAACCACCTTGTCTGCGAATAGCTGGAAGAACTTCTGATGTCACCCAACGTTTAAATTCTTTTGCCTGTGGTAATTTACTAGATAGGATAAGCGAATATAAACCTGACTCGTTGACGACCAGCATTTCTTGAATTCCTCCGCTAGTAAGGATGCCCTGTTTTAGGGCGTCCTCTTCGTCAACGTGAAGAGCAATCGCATTTCTAGCCTTGCTATATCCTAAGATGTCAGCTACATCTTTTCCAACGAACCAAGGCTCGTCATTGATTGTTATAGTACGGACTTCTTGCCCGTGAAAATTAAAAATCTCATTCATTTTTATTCCTCCATCAAGTCGCTGATTGAAACACCAAGATATTTGGCGACCTTATTCAATGTTTGGGAAAGCGGAATGCTAGTATTCCATTTTCTGATGCTTCCATTGCTAAGGTCCAGATCTCTTTCTATTCGATAAATAGAAATATTGTTTTCTTTTGCTATTTTTTTAATTTTGTCATATAGCATCTTTTTCTCCTTTCTTTGGAAAATTTTATAAGAAAATTATCTTTTTTATTGACAAACGATAGAAAATATTCTACTATTAGGGTATAGAAAAGAACACTATTAAATAGGTTTTGATATCTGCTGTCTTGGCGGACCACGTTGATATGTTTAAAACTTATTTATAGCTTTGAAATTAACTTACAAGAATAGTATAATAGAAAATTTTCCTCTTGTCAACAGATAAAATAGAAAATTTTACATTTTTTGTAAGTTTTTTTTAAAAAAGGAGGAAAAAATGAGTCTACTTGATAGAATCAAGTTGTTAGCAGCTACTCATCAGATGACTATGGCTGAACTAGAAAGAAAACTAGATTTCAGCAATGGTAGTTTAAGGAAATGGGGAAGCTCTATGCCTAGCGGTGACAAAATAGAAAAAGTTGCTGATTATTTCAATGTCTCTACAGACTACTTATTGGGAAGAACTAATAACCCGAATATCGCAAACAATGGTGATGCTTCTGCACCATTGGATCTGCGTGATATTGCGGCTCAATCCATGCTGTTTGATGGAAAACCACTTACAGAAGAAGATATTGATTTCATCACTGCTGTTCTTGAGGCTCATTTAAAAAATAAATAGAGGTACATTATATGACAGTACAAGAGCTTTGTGCCAAGGAAGGTGTGAATCTCTGCTACTTTGATGGAAGCAACTGGCACAGCCCTGGCTTCTTCAATCCTACGTTGAATGTTCTAGCGCTAGACATTAATTTGTCAGTAGAAGATCAAAAACAAGTAGCTCTTCATGAATTAGGGCATAAAGAACATACTCCTATTCAGTATGAGCTGAATAGGGAGCTTTGCGAATTACAAGCTGATAGAAGCATGATTCATCATTTGCTTGAAGAAGAATTAAAGCTAATGGATGATATTAGGGATTTTAATTATCTTCATTTTATGGAAAAATACAGTCTGAAGACCATCGCAAATGAAACGATGGTTAAAGACGAGTTTAATTCACTAATTAGTTAAATAGGAGGATCTAATGAAAAAAAGTAGGCCTTTTTATAAACAAGTTTGGTTTATAATATTTATTATTTTGGTTGTTATTGGCGGTATAAGCTCTCTAACTAAACCAAAATCAAAAACCACAAGTAGTGCAGAAAAGTCTGCTACTATTAAAAACAACACTTTTAAAATGACGGATAAGCTTGGTGAAGAGTTTGCTGTTTATCTGCGAGAAAATGCGGAAGTCTTGGACAATGGTGATAAAATAGAATTTGTTACAGGTGGAAATGCTACTGCTGTTTCTGTCCGTGTTGGAGAATCGTGGAGTGCTGAAAGTGCAAGTCGTAAAATCTATCTTGCTAATTCATTTCTTAAACAAAAAAATGAGCTGTTTAAAAAATGGGCGGCAGAAAATAACTATCAAGTTAACCTAAATAAAGATAACCCAGAATTAATAGTTAAAGTTTCTGATTCAGATAAAACAACAATTGCCCAAGAGCATAGTGGCAAGATGAAGATACTTAATAATTAAGTAAACAAAAAATCCCCACAATCGCCTGCAAGCTAAAATGTGAGGATGTGCTGTATAGAAAGAATGGCATTAAAAGGCCCTCTTTACTATACCCATTTTAACAAGAAATGAGGTAAAAATCAATGATCAAAAAATATAAAAAAGGCGATGGTTTCGCCTACTATTTTAAAGCCTATCATGGAATTGATCCTTTGACTGGCAAGAAGATTATAACTCTTAGGCGTGGTTTTAAAACCGAACGTGAAGCTAGACTTGCTGAAGCTAAGTGTTTGGCTGATTATGAGAAGAAAACCTTTAGAAGCAGAAATACAACTACTACTTTCAAACAGGTATATGAAACTTGGAAAGAGCATTATAGAAATACAGTTAAAGAATCTACCTATGTTAGCCAAATTGACAAAGCTGACAGACTTATTATCCCTCATTTTGGAGATAAGCCCATAAATAAAATTACTCTATCTATGTGCCAAGCTCAGGTCAATAAATGGGCTGAGGATTATAAGAGATTTTTTGGGATCATCAGCATTGCTAATCAGATATTTGATTATGCAATATCTATGGAATTAATTGATAGCAATCCAATGAGAAAAACTCTAAAACCAAAAAGAACAAAGAAAGATAAGGAAGAGCTTGAACAATTCTATAATAAAGAAGAACTAAAAACTTTTTTCGAAATGGTCCAGGAACTTGATGATATAGAAATGCTCACTTTCTTCCGTTTATTGGCTTTCACAGGAATGAGGAAGAACGAAGTAGGCGCATTAAGATGGACTGATATTGACTTAGAGAGTGGGCAACTAAAAGTTAATCAAACACTAGCAAAGGGAGAAAACAATAAAATCATATTTCAAACACCGAAAACGAAAAAAAGCCAGCGAACAATATCGCTGGATCCAAAGACTATTGATATTTTGAAAGATTGGCACAAATACAGTACAAAAGGCTTATTATTTAAAAATGAAACAGGCAGCCCTAAAAGTATTGTGCATGTCAATAACTTGCTGAACCGAGTTTGGAGAAGGTACCCTGATTTCAAGCGTATCACTCCTCATGGATTCAGGCATACACATTGCTCCCTACTGTTTGAGGCTGGAGCAACTATCAAAGAGGTCCAGGAACGACTAGGACATGAAAATATACAAACAACGATGGACATATATGCTCATGTAACCCAAAAAGCAAAAAATGAAGTTGCTGACAAATTTGCTTCCTACATTGGTTTTTAGAATATGGGTATCACCGTGGGTATCAAAACAAAAAAACAGGCTATCCGAATATATCGGAAAGCCTTATTTTATGCTATCTAAAGCAATTATTTTGCGATTGGGTAAACAGAAACTTGTTTAATGAACACTATACAACATTTTTAGAAATAGGATTAAAAGCCTTATTAATTCAAGGTTTTCATGATGAAATAGTTATAAAAAAATGTAATGTTTATAAAACATGGGTATCATTTTGGGTATCAATCGCACTGAAAAATGTAATAGTATATTTGCTGTTATAACCAACATTTTAAGAAATTTCTATTATAACAGGCAAAAACTACTCATTTTAGTGGTTTAAAAATATAGGCTATCTCTCTTAAATTTCGTTTACGACTGCACTAGTCATAATCTGTCCATGCTTGGATTTTTCAGAACATTCGTCAAGCATCTTTATTATTTTTCTTCTCTAATTCTTCCGCAAAATTCGTCAATTTGATAGCATTTTCTAAACTCATTTTTTTGATAGGGGTTTTACCTGTTACCCATCTGCTGATTGTTGTATCGCCTATCCCAGTAGCTTTTGAAATCTTATAGGCAGTTACAGTTTTTAGTAATTTTTGGATTTTGCTCAAATCTGCTTTATTCATTATTTTTTATCTCCTGAATACCAAGCGATAGCGATCGCAATGATTGCTGCAACTAGAATAATTTTCATCTTGTTATTTCTCCCGCTTTCTGATACAATGAAAGGCAAGGAGAGCTTTCGCTCTCTTACCCTTTAGCGATTATCTCTTCCTACGTCTGCGAAACTTTGGAGCGATTTTCGCTTTTTTATTTTGCTCTTTTAGCACTTGGTACCAAGAGCGACTTTCCTTTGAAATTGCTACTGCAATTCCAATCCCGACTGTGACCCTTGCTAGCCACTCGTCTAGGTTGTCCATTTGTATCACCTCCTTACATTATTAATTATACCGCATTTTAATGCACTAGTCAACCCTTTTTTATAACTTTTTTTATATTTTTTTAAAACAAAAAGCCCTACTAGCTAAATGCTAGTAGGGTTGAATTATATTTTTTATTATTCTAGCATACCCCATAGATCTGTACGGTTGCCGGCTTCATCCACGGGACCGATAGCCATATAGTTACGGTTGCCTGAAACTCCCACGTAAGAGATCCAGCGATAGCCCGCATTTGTACCCTTGGAATCATAATGAACCTTTTCGCCCGGTTGATAAGTTGCCACGATTTCACCGGTTAAATCCGGATAACGGCGGACATTGATAGGACTATCACCAACTGTAAAGGTAGCTTCTTCAGGGAAAAACGGTACTTCATGACTTTCCATGACTTCCGTAATAACTTCTTTAAGTTCTTCTTTTGGAAGTGGTTCGCCTTTAGGTCGAAAAGCCGTAGGATATAAAGCAGAATAAGGGAAGGCCAAAAGATTGAAAGCACCCCCACCATTTGGCCCAGGTGTTCCGCCTTGGTTTTGGCCAAGGAACCAGCCTTGGTTTCCGTCAATATCACTTACAAACATAGCGACGTGAGAAACCGGGGTCAATTCGTTTTCTGTGAAAATACAAACTTCTCCGCCTTCTAATTTTTCTACTTCGTCGAAGTAATCAAGAATTCCATTACTATAACGCTGTTCCCAAATATCTTTAACATAGCCGGAATTGGTACAGTTAGCAAAGGGGAGGCCTAGCCAAATACAATATTTAGCATATCCGTCCCAGCATTGCCACCCGTAAGATCCATCAATATCAAAGCCATATCCTAGCACTTCATTTTGAAATAGTTGAATTTTATCCATGTTTTCACCTCATTTTTTCCAGGCGTCATTAGCTGTTTTTACCGCTGACTCAATAAATGTATTTAACTGATCATTGGTTAAATAAATGTTATAAGCTTCAAGGCCTTCAATAAGGCTTGTTTTAGCGTGTTCTAGCTTGTCAGCGCCGTGAATGTCTAACTTATCGGCCACTTGTTCGGTAGCCTGTACGGCGTTTTTAGCTAGAATTTCAGCGGTTTCAAGTGCTTTCTTCCCCCCACGGGTGAGAAGGTATTGTTTGACTGAATTAACAACAATTCCCACTAACACTACAAGAATACTCATAGCCCCACTTACAACAATATCAGTAATTTGATTCATTTCTTTTTCTCCTTCGTTTTTTTAATTAGCTTGCTAGGTTCTTCTAGCCCTTCTTTGAGTTGAAATTTTTCATGATCAATATTTTGTTTCACAAGACGATCAAGCCAAGAAATTTCTACTCCCAAAGCTGAGAGACTGGCAAGAATACTGGAACCGTATGCTGCCATCATTGCGACAATAAAAGCATCAACTACAGGCCCCAGATTCATGTATAGGGCGAATGGATAGCCAATGGCTGTAATTAAAATCATAGCTG
>OGJJ01001835.1_pt1 | contig 15045 bp, 16 predicted proteins | sample 1572081 | NCBI WGS metagenome assembly OGJJ01 (sample SAMEA2582122, study PRJEB24529) | metagenome | biome: Human gut stool | place: China | collected 2011
AATTTTGCTCACCTGAAAGTAATTTACTTATCGTTAAAGATCCTTATGTTGCTTATGCAGTATTAGCTCAATATATGGATACTACCCCGAAAGCGGCAGCCGGCATTGCCAAAAGTGCGGTCATTTCTGACGATGTTTTTTTAGGTGAAAATGTTTCCATCGGTGCCAATGCCGTTATTGAAAGCGGTGTGGAATTGGGTGATAACGTGGTTATCGGGGCAAATTGCTTTGTAGGTAAAAACACCAAAATCGGTGCCCATACTCAACTTTGGGCAAATGTGTCCGTCTATCACGATGTGCAAATTGGGCAACACTGTTTAATTCAATCAGGCGCAGTAATTGGAAGCGATGGTTTTGGCTATGCTAATGAGCGCGGCAAATGGATTAAGATTCCGCAAGTCGGCCAAGTGATTATAGGTAATCATGTGGAAATTGGCGCTTGTACCTGTATCGATCGTGGTGCATTAGATGCCACAGTGATTGAAGATAATGTGATTATTGACAATCTTTGCCAAATCGCCCACAACGTGCATATTGGCACGGGAACAGCGGTTGCCGGTGGTGTAATTATGGCGGGTAGTTTAACTGTTGGTCGTTATTGTTTAATCGGTGGCGCCAGTGTAATTAACGGGCATATGGAAATTTGCGATCAAGTAACCATTACCGGCATGGGCATGGTGATGCGTCCAATTACCGAACCGGGTGTATATTCTTCGGGCATTCCGTTACAAACTAATAAAGAATGGCGTAAAACCGCCGCCTTGACCCTTGACATCGATGGATTAAACAAACGTGTCAAAGCCCTTGAGAAAAAATTAAAATAAGATGAGCTACGTTATACAGTTCATTTAATGCGTGAAATAACGTATAATTTCACGCATATTTTTTATTCATTATTTAGTATAAAAAGGTAACCCTGTGACTACACAAACCTCAAGAATTATCGAAGCCCACGAAATCATGCAATTGTTGCCACACCGCTATCCGTTTTTATTGGTGGATCGAGTCATCAATTTTGAAGAAGGCAAGTGGCTAACAGCAATTAAAAACATTAGTGTGAATGAACCTTGCTTTACCGGACATTTTCCGGAGAACCCGATTTTACCGGGCGTATTAATTCTTGAGGCGTTGGCGCAAGCCATGGGCATTTTGGCGTTTAAAACCCATGAGTTGGCAGGCGGTGAGATTTTCTATTTTGCCGGTGTTGATGAAGCCCGCTTCAAACGCCCAATCGTGCCTGGTGATCAAATGGTGTTACACGTTGAAGTGATTAAAGAACGTCGCGGCATTACTGCATTTACAGCCACTGCTACCGTTGATGGTGAAATTGCGTGCGAAGCCAAATTAATGTGCGCCCGCCGTGTCGCATAATCACGCATCGTATAAATACTAAAATAAGGGGGCTAATATGATTCACCCAACCGCAAAAATTCACCCGCAAGCCATTGTTGAAGATGGTGCCAAAATCGGTGAGAACGTTGTCATCGGACCATTTACTATTGTTGGTAAAGGGGTTGAGATCGGCAAAGGCACTGTAGTTCATTCTCATGTGGTGATTAACGGTAATACCAAAATTGGTGAAGATAACGAAATTTATCAATTTGCCAGCATTGGTGAAGTGAACCAAGATTTGAAATATCAAGGCGAACCAACCCACGTCGTTATTGGTAATCGTAACCGTATTCGTGAAAGTGTGACCATTCATCGCGGTACCGTACAAGGCGGTGGCGTAACCAAAATCGGTGATGACAACCTGTTTATGATTAACGTCCATGTGGCGCACGATTGTGTCATCAAAAACCGTTGTATTTTAGCCAACAATGCGACCCTTGCAGGTCATGTGGAATTAGATGATTTCGTTATTGTCGGCGGTATGTCGGCAATTCATCAGTTTGTCGTGGTAGGCGCGCACGTGATGCTTGGTGGCGGTTCTATGGTGAGCCAAGATGTTCCGCCTTATGTGATGGCGCAAGGCAACCACGCGCAACCATTCGGTGTGAATATTGAAGGCTTAAAACGCCGTGGTTTTGATAAGCCAACCATGCACACTATCCGTAATGTTTACAAAATGATTTATCGTAGCGGCAAAACCTTAGAAGAAGTGATGCCGGAAATTGAACAGATTGCAGAAAGCGAATCGGCAATCAGTTTCTTCGTCGAATTCTTCAAACGTTCCAAACGCGGCATTATTCGTTAATTGTCCGTTGGTAAAATACTAAAATTTCCGACCGCTCTTTTTCGCAACCAAAAGAGCGGTCGTTTTTTTCAGAGTTTTTATATGTCAAATGTAATCCCGTCTAATGAGTCTCCGCTTATTGCCTTGATCGCCGGCGAGGTGTCCGGTGATATTCTCGGCGCAGGTCTAATTAAAGCCCTCAAAATTCGTTATCCTCACGCCCGTTTTATTGGTATCGGCGGCGAACGTATGATTGCAGAAGGCTTTGAAAGCTTGTTTGATATGGAAGAATTGTCCGTGATGGGCTTGGTGGAAGTATTAAAACATTTGCCACGCTTGCTTAAAATCCGTCGTAGTATTATTCAGCAGTTATTAGCATTAAAACCGGATGTTTTCATCGGAATTGACGCGCCGGATTTTAATTTAGATGTAGAACTGAAACTCAAACAACAAGGCATTAAAACCATCCATTATGTTAGCCCATCGGTATGGGCTTGGCGTCAGAAACGGGTATATAAAATTGCGGCGGCAACGAATTTAGTGCTTGCCTTTTTGCCTTTTGAAAAAGCCTTTTATGATCGTTTTAATGTGCCTTGCCGTTTTATTGGTCACACCATGGCGGACGCGATTCCGTTAAAACCGAATCGCGCCGAAGCCTGTCAGCTGTTGAATCTTGACGAAACGCAACGTTACCTTGCCATTCTTGTAGGCAGTCGTGGTTCTGAGGTGGAATTCTTAACGGAGCCCTTCTTACAATCAGCGCAGTTATTGCGTCAGCGTTATCCGGACGTAAAATTTTTAGTGCCGTTAATTAACTCAAAACGTCGGCAGCAGTTTGAGCAAATTCAACAACGTGTTGCGCCGGAGCTTGATTTGATTCTGTTAGACGGCAATGCCCGTGCTGCTATGATTGTTGCCGATGCTACCTTATTAGCCTCAGGTACGGCGGCCTTAGAAGCGATGTTGTGTAAATCACCGATGGTGGTAGGGTACCGCATGAAGCCTTTCACTTATTTCTTGGCAAAACGGTTAGTGAAAACCAAGTATGTTTCTCTGCCGAATTTGTTAGCAGATGAAATGTTGGTGCCTGAATTAATTCAAGAAGAATGCAATCCTACGAATTTGGCAGAAAAATTGGCTGCCTATCTAAGCGAAGAGGAAAGTGCGGTCAAAAATCGCAACGTTTTGATTCAACGTTTCACTGAATTACATCAGTTAATTCAATGTGATGCAGATAAACAGGCAGCGCAGGCGGTGATTGATTTATTGGAGCAACAACATGGATAAGTTTGAATACCCACAAGGTTATGAACTTATTGCCGGCGTGGATGAAGTGGGGCGCGGGCCTTTAGTCGGCGCAGTGGTGACGGCAGCGGTGATTCTCGATCCGAACAATCCTATTGAAGGGCTGGCTGATTCCAAAAAACTGTCAGAAAAGAAACGGTTATTGTTGGCGGAAGAAATTAAGCAAAAAGCCTTGGCGTGGGCGCTTGGGCGGGCTGAGCCTCACGAGATCGACGAGTTGAATATTTTGCATGCTTCCATGCTTGCCATGGAAAGGGCGGTAAAACATTTGAAAATTCAACCGCACTTTGTGTTGGTGGATGGCAATCGGATCCCGCCGAATTTAGGAATGCCTGCACAGGCAGTGGTGAAGGGCGATGCGTTGGTGGCGGAAATTAGTGCCGCTTCCATTTTAGCGAAAGTCGCGCGTGACCAAGAAATGATGGAATTAGATAAAAAATATCCGCAATATGCCTTTGCTAAACACAAAGGCTATCCTACGAAATTGCATTTGGAAAAATTAGCGGAATTTGGTGTATTGCCGGAATATCGTCGTAGTTTTGCACCTATCAAAAATTATTAAAATCGTTATAATTTAACCACTAATAACACGCCTTATTTGTAGAGGTGGCTATGAGCCAATTCACTCATTTATTTGATGCTTTACATCCGGAGCCTTGGTTGTGGGTTATTTTGTTGCTCGCTGCAGCCGTTATTCTTTTCATTCGTAATACCATCCGCATGGATATTGTTGCCGTGCTGGTGATGTTAGTCTTTAGTCTCAGCGGTATCCTGACGGTGGAAGAAGTCTTCGCCGGCTTTAGTGATCCGAATATTATCTTAATCGCACTGTTGTTTATTGTCGGTGAAGGCTTGGTGCGCACCGGCGTAGCCTATCAGGTGAGTGAGTGGTTGTTGAAGGCTTCCCGTAATAGCGAGTCGCGCGTACTCATTTTCATGATGTTGGCAGTGGCAGGGTTAGGTGCTTTCATGAGTTCCACCGGTGTTGTGGCAATTTTTATTCCTGTGGTACTGATGATTTGCCAACAAATGAATATTTCACCGAAACGCCTGATGATGCCGTTAAGTGTGGCGGGTTTGATTAGCGGTATGTTGACATTAATCGCTACGGCGCCGAACTTGGTGGTTAATGCCGAGTTAGTCCGCGAAACCGATATGCGCTTAAAATTCTTTGATTTTACTCCTATCGGATTAGCCATTTTATTGCTTGGTATCGGTTATATGTTGGTGGCGAGACGTTGGTTGAAGTCTGATAAAGAAAGCGAGATGCACAGCACGGATAAACGTTCTATGAGCGATTTAATTTATGAATACGGCTTGCAATTGCGTGCACAGCGTTTTGTCGTGAAAAAAGGCTCTGCGCTTATCGGTAAACATTTAGATGAATTACATTTATGCTCCAAATTCGGTTTGAACGTTTTGGCGATTGAGCGTTGGAAGCGTTTTCGCCCGATATTTATTTCGGCGCTCGGCTCATCGGAAGTGCGTGAAAAAGATATTTTATTGATGGACAGCAGCGATCCCGAACTTAATTTGGCTGAGTTCTGTCAGGAATATAATTTAGAACGGGCGGAAATTCGTGCGCAGTCTTTTTCGGAACAAGCCAGTTCTATCGGCATGGCGGAATTGATTTTGGTGCCGGATTCCGATTGTATTGGAAAATCTACCGAAGAATTGCACTTCCGTTCCAAATACGGTTTGAACGTTGTCGGTATTAAGCGTGACGGCGAAGTGCTTGACGGACATTTTGTGGAAATGCCTTATAAAGCGGGGGATTTGCTGTTAGTCGTAGGTGATTGGAAACTCATCCAGCAAATGCGTACTCACAGTAAAGACTTCTTTGTGTTGAACTATCCGAGCGAAATTACCCGTGCCGTGCCTGCACAAAGCCAAGCACCTTATGCTTTATTAAGTATTTTAGTCATGGTGTTGTTGATGGTGACACGCCTCGTGCCAAACGTTGTTGCCGCCTTAATTGCCTGTTTAATGCTCGGTTATTTCCGTTGTGTAGACAGTAAAAGCGCCTATGAATCCATTCATTGGTCGAGTCTTGTACTGATTGTGGGCATGATGCCGTTCTCCCTCGCGTTGCAAAAAACCGGCGGGGTGGCGATGATTGTCGATTTAATGCTGGATTTGGTGGGTGGCATGGGTAAACACTGGATCTTGATTAGCCTGTTTATTCTCACGGCAGTGGTCGGTTTGTTTATTTCCAACACCGCCACGGCAATTCTTATCGCGCCGATTGCGATTACGATGGCGAATCAGCTGAATTTATCTCCGGTGCCGTTCGCTATGGTTGTGGCTATTGCGGCTTCAGCGGCCTTTATGACACCGGTGTCTTCGCCGGTAAACACCATGGTTTTCGGTCCCGGCGGTTATAAATTTGCTGATTTTGTCAAAGTTGGCGTGCCGTTCACTATTTTAGTGATGTTAGTGAGTATATTTCTTATTCCTTTACTTTTTCCCTTTTAACTTTTAAGGATAATGTTATGAGTATTTATGAACTGAAACCCAAATTCCAAAATTTGTTGCGTCCGTTCGCGATAAAATTGGAAGCGCGCGGTGTGACCGCCAACCAGGTGACCTTAGCCGCTTGTGCGATTTCTGTCATTTTAGGACTAATTTTGACCGCACTTTCCGACTATGAGTGGCTTTTTATTCTGATTCCTATCTGGTTGTTCGTGCGTATGGCACTTAATGCTATTGATGGTATGTTGGCGCGTGAATTTAACCAACAATCCCGTTTGGGCGGATATTTAAATGAAATTACCGATGTAGTATCCGATGCCGCATTATACCTACCTTTTGCTTTTGTCTATCCTTTTGATGGTTTGCAAATCGGCTTGATCATTTGGTTATCGGCGTTAACGGAATTTTGTGGCGTACTTGGGCAAGTTCAAGGCAAAACCCGCCGTTATGACGGCCCATTGGGCAAAAGCGATCGGGCGTTTTTGTTCGGCGTGTTGGGCTTAGTTTATGTTTTTGCCCCAACGTTACTTGATTTTCTCTATTGGGTGGCTTGGGCTATGGTGATTTTGTTAATTATCACGTGTATAAAACGCGTGAGGTCCGGTTTGGCAGAAGTCGGCAACGAATAGGAACGCAACCATGTTAGCCAAATTGATTGATTTTCTTTTGTGCCGTTTTACCTCCTTCATCACCGGCGTCCGTCCGCAAAAAAATGTGGAACAGCAATCGGCGGATAAACATCGTTTGTATTTTGCCAACCATAACAGCCACGGTGATTTTATTTTGTTGTGGGTCTCTTTGCCTTATCAAGTGCGCAAAAACACCCGTCCGGTTGCCGGTGCGGATTATTGGACAAAAGGGCCGATTCGTCGTTTCTTAGCATACAAAGTGTTTAATATGTTGTTGATTGAGCGGGGCGGTGATAACCCGCAAGCCATTACCGAACAAATTAGTGATGCCTTGCAACATCATTCTCTGATTATTTTCCCTGAAGGCACCCGTAAAATGGACGACGATGTGGCGCTACAACCTTTCAAAAGTGGTTTGTATTACGTAGCAAAGCAAAACCCGCAATTAGAACTTGTGCCGGTATGGATTAGTAATATGCATAATGTTTTGCCGAAGGGCTTTGTGGTGCCGATTCCGCTGTTGTGCGATTTATATATGGGAGAGCCGTTATTCTACTGTGAGGAGGAAGATAAGGCCGATTTCTTAATCCGTGCCGAACAGGCATTATTAAGTTTAAATTTAACTGAGAAAGGAAAAGCATAATGGAAATATGGCAGCTGTTTGGTGGTTTAATTATCACCTTAATTATCGCGTCATCAATCGGTTATGGATTGAAATTCAAAGTCGGCTTTTCTATACCTCATGCGGTAATTGATAATCTTAACGCACGCATTAATGCCTGGTGGGTCATGATTCTGATCATCTTTGCCGCCGCGGCATTGGGTTTTTATGGCGTGATCGGGTTATTTTTTGTCATATCTTTCATGGCATTACGTGAATTTTTATCGTTGCTTTATATTCGTCGTGGCGATCATCTCGCACTTGCCGCTTGTTTCTACGTCATTCTGCCTCTTCAATATTTTTTAGTAGCAATTGACTGGTTCAGTATGTTCACCATCTTCATTCCGGTGTATGGCTTCCTGTTTTTGCCAATCCTTTCCGCCTTGTTGGGCGATACGGCGCATTTCTTAGATCGTTCTACTAAAGTGCAATGGGCATTGATGATCAGCGTCTTCTGTATTTCCCACATCCCGGCAATCCTGACATTGGATCTTGAAGGTTTTGAAGATAAAAAACTGCTATTGATGATTTTCTTGATTTTAGTGGTGCAATCCAGTGATGTGTTGCAATACGTATGGGGCAAGTTGTTCGGCAAACACAAAATTGCGCCGAAACTCTCTCCATCCAAAACCGTGGAAGGCTTTGTGGGCGGTGTCGTCAGCGCCAGTGTACTGGGTGGCTTGCTCTATTGGCTTACCCCGTTTAACCCGGTTCAAGCGGTATTAATGAGCTTATTAATCTGCCTCATGGGCTTTTTAGGCGGCTTGGTGATGTCCGCTATGAAACGCAGCATGGGCGTAAAAGACTGGGGGAATATGATTAGTGGCCACGGCGGTATGCTAGATCGCATGGATTCCCTTTGCTTTGCTGCGCCAATTTTCTTCCATGTGGTGAGATATTATTGGGCTTAGTAGGATTTTTATGAGAACGGCTTCTAGCCGGATTTATTAATTAACAAACCTTAAAAATGAGAGAAAAAATGACCGCACTTTTAAAGATTGGGTTAGTGTCCGTTTCTGATCGGGCATCGCAAGGCGTGTATCCGGATCAAGGCATTCCGGAATTAAAAAATTGGTTGGAACAGGCGTTAGTGGATCCTTTTGAGGTGGTCGAACGCTTGATTCCGGATGAACAGCCGGAAATTGAGCGCACGCTGTGCAACTTAGTGGATGAAGAACATTGTCATTTGGTGCTCACCACCGGCGGTACCGGGCCGGCAAAACGAGATGTTACACCGGATGCGACACTCGCTGTCGCTGATCGTGAAATGCCGGGGTTTGGTGAGCAAATGCGTCAAGTCAGTTTGCATTTTGTGCCAACCGCCATTCTTTCGCGTCAAGTAGGTGTGATTCGCAAAGAAAGTTTGATTTTAAATTTACCGGGGCAACCGAAAGCTATCAAGGAGACGTTGGAAGGCGTGAAAGATGAAAACGGCAACGTGTTGGTGAAGGGGATTTTCAGTGCCGTGCCCTATTGTTTGCAACTCATTAACGGGTTATATATCGACACCAAACCGGAAATCATTGCCAGTTTTCGTCCGAAATCTGCGCGCCGCAGTTAAATGCAGAGAAAAGTGCGGTCATTTTTGACGGCATTTTTTACAAAGCACCAAAACGAAAGCGGTATTCATTCACCATGACTGAATACCGTTTTTTGATCTTAGCCAAGCATCTCTTCAATTAATCGGGCGATGCTATCGCTGTCGTTTGAGCCGATAACCCGTTTGGCCTGCGCTTTCACCGCCTCTTCCGCGTTGCCCATGGCAACGCCGAGACCAACCGCGGTGAGCATACTGATATCGTTGTGGTTATCGCCAAAAGCAATGACATTTTGTGGTTCAACATTCCATAGCTTCAGCAAATCAAGCAGACGCGCGCCTTTGCTGTTGCCGATATTGGCGACATCTAAGCGATCAACCCAAGACCATTCGCAACTGAATTCCGAGTCGGGTAAGGCACTGACTGCATTTTCCATGGCTTGTCGATCGGGTGAGCTGATGACAAATTTCCAAATGTTCTCTTTGGGATTATCAATGATTTCTCTGAAATCAGTAACTAAACGCACGTTTGGGCGCACCTCAGGCCGGCAGTTCATCACCCATTGGGTGAATTTTTCCATGTGCGGATTTAAGCGGGTATAGTTCATCGCGTCACGGCTATACATGAGCAAATGAGTGTCGAATTTGTCTGCGATATCAATGATTTTATGGCATTGTTCGGAAGAAAGCGGGTTGGCAAATTTCACTTCATCGGTTTGGGGATAATAGAGGTAAGTACCGTTGCAACAAATAATCGGCGTATCCAAATCCACTTCATGATAATAAGGTTTTACGGCAGTGTGGTGGCGTCCGGTGACGAAAACCACGTTGATACCCTGTTTCCGAGCCCGTTGAATAGCGCGTTTGCTGGCAGGGAGAATATTGCCTTGGCTGTTTAATAATGTGCCGTCGAGATCGAAAGCGATCACTTGATATACCATAAGATTTCCTTTGGGTTGAGCGTGATGGGAGAAAGTTGATGTTTTGTAGTATAGAGCGAAGCACAGAAAAAATCGACCGCACTTTAGAGCGTCTTTGCCAAAGTGCGGTCGATTTTATACGTGTTTTTGCGTGCCGAAAGGCGGTTATTTGTTTACAATGTGCTACATGAAACCGAGTGGGTTTTATTCCATTATTTCTAAGGATGTCAACATGAAAAAAATCGAAGCGATTATTAAACCGTTTAAATTAGATGATGTACGTGAGGCGTTGTCCGATATCGGGATTACCGGCATGACGGTGACGGAAGTGCGTGGCTTTGGGCGCCAGAAAGGGCACACGGAACTTTATCGCGGCGCAGAATATATGGTGGATTTTCTGCCTAAAGTGAAAATGGAAATTGTGGTGCCGGATGAGTTGTTTGAGCAATGTTTAGACGCGATTATTGATACGGCGCAAACAGGCAAAATTGGCGATGGTAAGATTTTTGTATACGAGGTAGAACGTGTGATTCGTATCCGCACTGGCGAAGAAAATGAGGATGCGATTTAACTTATGGCAAAATCCTCTTCATTATTTAAAGGCTTGGTGGCTTTAGCTGCTATCGTCATTATTTTGGCAGGCATTAAAGCCGCATCGGAAATTGCGGTGCCGTTTCTGTTGTCCTTATTTATCGCCATTATTTGTTCGCCGTTACTGAATTATTTAACGTCGAAAAAAGTGCCCTATTGGTTAGCCATTACATCATTGTTATTGTTAATTTTGGTGATCTTTTCCTTCCTTTTCGGGTTAATTAACAGCACAATTCAAGAATTTAGCCAATCTATTCCGCAATATCGTCTATTATTGGCTGAACGGGTAAATAGCTTGGTGAGATTGGCGCAAGAGATGAAAATTCCGTTAGATATTTCAGAAAAAAGCATTATGGATAATTTTGATCCAAGTGTGATCATGAATTTTGTTCGACGTGTATTTTTGAGTTTCTCCGGTGTGGTCACCAATACCTTCGTGTTATTGTTAGTGGTGATTTTCATGTTGTTGGAAGCGCCTTATGCCAAACATAAATTTGTTGTGGCGTTTAGTGATGATCCGAATAATGTGGGACAACAAGAACTTTATTTAGATCGTATTTTAAACGGCATTATGAGTTATCTTGGCGTCAAAACCATGATGAGCTTGCTGACAGCCATTTGTGTTTGGGTGCTGTTAGAAGTGGCGGGCGTGCAATATGCGATCTTGTGGGCAACGCTCAGTTTCTTGTTAAACTACATTCCAAATATCGGTTCCATTATTGCTGCTGTGCCGATCATTGTGCAGGCGTTATTACTGAATGGTTTTATTGTCGGCTTAGGCGTGTTGGTCGGCGTGGTGGTGATTAACGTTGGCATCGGCAGCGCCCTTGAACCTCGCTTAATGGGTAAAAAACTCGGTCTTTCCACTTTGGTGGTATTTTTGTCTTTATTGTTTTGGGGATGGTTATTGGGTACCGTAGGGATGTTGCTTTCCGTGCCGTTAACCATGGCGTTGAAAATCGCTTTAGAAGCGAGCCCTACAACAGCAAAATATGCTGCGCTGTTGAGCGATTCATCAAGCCTTCCCACTAATAAATAATGTGTTGTAAGAGCCTTCAATATAAGGCTCTTTTTTTTTATATCTCAATCTTATGCTATAATTCTGCAACTTTTTATCACCTTAATAGCAAATAACTTAAGGTTTTTATTTATGAAAAAATTTTGTGTATTTATTTTATTTTTGATTGTCGTTTTAGCCGGCGCCGGATTTTGGGGATTTCAGCAGTTACAACAATTTGTGCAACAACCGGTGAATGTGCAAAACGATCAATTATTAACCATAGAACGTGGCACAACAGGCAATAAATTGGTTAGTTTGTTGGAAAAAGAACGTATTTTGGATAATGCCGCGCTGTTGCCTTGGTTGTTGAAATTACATCCCGAACTCAACAAAGTGAAGGCAGGAACCTATTCTCTTAACGGTGTAAAAACCGTGGAAGATTTACTGAAGTTGCTGAATTCCGGTAAAGAAGCGCAGTTCTCACTGACCTTCGTTGAAGGCGAAACCTTCAAAACTATACGAAAACGTCTCGAAAATGCACCGCACTTAAAACAAACTTTGCAGGGCAAGTCCAATGACGAGATTTTTGGTCTGCTGGCTATGGATACCAACCTTAATAAAAATTTAACTGAAAGCCATATTATTGACGGCTGGATTTACCCCGATACTTACAATTACACACCGAACTCCACCGATTTAGATTTGTTGCAACGTTCGGTAGAACGTATGAAAAAAGCCTTGGATAAAGCATGGAGTGGACGGGATAAAAATCTACCGTTAGCCGATCCTTACGAAATGCTTATTTTGGCCTCGATTGTGGAAAAAGAATCGGGCGTGGCGGCAGAGAGGCCACAAATTGCATCGGTGTTTATCAATCGCTTAAACGCCAAAATGAAATTGCAAACCGATCCTACGGTGATCTATGGCATGGGGGATAATTACAACGGCAATATTCGCAAAAAAGATTTAGAAATGCCGACACCTTACAATACTTATGTGATTGATGGTTTGCCGCCAACGCCTATTGCAATGCCAAGTGAAGAGGCCTTGCAGGCAGTAGCTCATCCGGCGCAAACGGAATTTTATTATTTTGTGGCGGACGGTTCGGGCGGCCATAAATTTAGTCGTAATCTCAATGAACACAATAAAGCGGTACAAGATTATTTGCGCTGGTATCGTGAACAAAACAGGAAATAATATGGTCGGCAAATTTATTGTTATCGAAGGCTTGGAAGGTGCGGGCAAATCCACTGCCCATCAATGTGTAGTGGAGGCTTTGAAAGAATTGGGGATTGATGATGTGGTGTTTACCCGCGAGCCCGGCGGCACGCCTTTAGCAGAAAAATTGCGCCACCTCATTAAACATGAAACGGAAGAGCCGGTAACGGATAAAGCCGAATTATTAATGTTATATGCCGCCCGTATTCAATTGGTAGAAAATGTCATTAAACCCGCCTTGGCTCAAGGCAAATGGGTGGTGGGTGATCGTCATGATATGTCTTCCCAAGCCTATCAAGGAGGCGGGCGCCAACTCGATCAACGTTTGCTTCAAAGCCTTAAGGAAACCATTTTAGGCGATTTTGAACCGGATTTAACGCTGTATTTGGATATCGATCCGGTTGTGGGGTTGGCTCGCGCCCGTGGTCGTGGTGAATTGGATCGTATTGAACAGCAAAACTTAGATTTTTTCCACCGCACTCGGGCACGTTATTTGGCGTTAGTAAAAGACAACCCGAAAGCGGTGATTATCAATGCGGAACAATCCGTTGAGCAAGTGAAGGCCGACATTCAAAGTGCGGTCAAAAATTGGTGGATTTCCCTTTCAAGATGATTTCCTTATACCCTTGGCTTGCGCCTACCTATCATAAAATCACAGGGGCTTTTGATGAAGCCTTGGGGCATCATGCGTTGTTGCTCCGTGCTGATGTTGGCCTTGGCGTGGCGCAATTATGTGAGGCGTTAGCACAGCGTTTAATGTGTCTTACGCCAAACGGTGACGAGGCTTGTGGTCAATGCCATTTTTGTCATTTAATGCAGGCTAATAGCCATCCGGATTTCCAACATATCGCGCCCATAGAGAATAAAGATATCGGCGTTGATCAAATTCGTGCCATGAATGAACAGGCTATTCAGCATGCGCAACAAAACGGCAATAAGGTGATTTATATTGAGCAGGCCCACCGCCTGACAGAAGCCGCAGCCAATGCTATTTTGAAAACGTTGGAAGAACCTCGCCCGAACACCTATTTCATTTTACATTGCGATATGCAAACTGCTTTGTTACCAACAATTTATAGTCGTTGCCAGGTGTGGAACCTGTTGCCGCCGGAGACGGAAGTTGCGTTGCAGTGGTTGCAATCGCAGGTTGCTACCGAAACACTTGAAATGTTGACCGCACTTCGCGTGAACTATGGGCGCCCGCTGTTGGCGCTTGCGATGTTGCAACAAAACCAATTAGAACAACGACGTGAATTTTTGCGTCAATTTTGGGTATTTTATCGTCGCCGTTCACCGCTCGAATTATTCCCCTTTTTTGCCAAAGAAAAAGACACGGCATTGCAGCAACTGGATTGGTTGTTGGCTTTTTTAAGCGATGCACTAAAAGCAAAATTGCAGGTGAAAAGCGGTTGGATTTGTCAGGATATTGTACGCGGCGTGATTCAATTTGCGCAAGGGCTTTCTGCCCCCGCATTATTGCAGGCCGGCAATATCGTGCAAAAAGTGCGGTCGGATTTGCAGACGATTAATGCAGTGAATCAGGAATTAATTTTATTGGACGGTTTGACCCGTCTCATTACTGACGTATTTGAAGGATAACAAATGCTTATTGTGGATTCCCATTGCCATTTAGATGCATTGGATTATGAAAAATTACATGAAAATATTACCGATGTCGTGGCAAAAGCCCACGCCCGTGAAGTGAAACATTTACTGGCTATCGGCGTAACACTCAGCCGCTTTGAAAAGGCTTATGATGAGTTAAGCAAATTTGATAACATTTCTTTGGCCTGTGGCGTACACCCGTTAGATTTTGAGGAAGAGCCTTTCGATGAAGAACGCCTGCTACGATTGGCACAAGATAAAAAAGTGGTTGCCATTGGTGAAATCGGGCTGGATTATTATTACAGCTCAGAGAATAAGGCCGCGCAGCAAGCGGTGTTTGCGAGACAAATTCAAGTGGCGAATCAACTAAATAAACCTGTGATTATTCACACCCGTGAAGCGCGAGAAGATACCATTCGTTTATTGCGCGATAACCAGGCTGAAAAGTGCGGTGGCGTTTTCCATTGTTTTACCGAAAATGAAGATATGGCAAAAAAAGCCTTGGATCTTGGTTTTTATATTTCTATTTCCGGTATTGTCACTTTTAAAAATGCCGAAGAAATTCGCAATGTGGTGCGTAAGTTACCGTTAGATCGTTTATTGGTGGAAACCGACTCGCCGTATTTGGCGCCTGTGCCTTATCGCGGCAAACAAAATCAACCGGCTTACACCCGCGAAGTGTGCGAGTATGTGGCTGCTTTGAAAGGCCTTACGATAGAAGAAATGGCGCGAATCACCACAGAAAATTTCGAGCGTTTGTTCAAAATTCATGTACAATGATTAAACAATCTCATTTCAATAGGACAACATGATGAGAAAATTTCTAAAGTATTTTTTTATAAGCGTGCTTTTTGTTTTTCACCTTTTTTTGGCTGCCGTAGTGAATTATTCTATGCCAAGCTATGACGTTACGAAAGTTACCGGCGTGGAA
>OGJJ01001839.1_pt1 | contig 15036 bp, 17 predicted proteins | sample 1572081 | NCBI WGS metagenome assembly OGJJ01 (sample SAMEA2582122, study PRJEB24529) | metagenome | biome: Human gut stool | place: China | collected 2011
CAGATGGCTGTCAGGACAAATTCATAATTCTACTAAAAGTGGAATTTAGTCCTACACCCACAAAATGTTCGCCTAAAGTCCGCTTATTTGTCATGCAATGAAATGACAATAATTTATGATAATCCTGCATCTGTCAGCTTTAGTGTAACACTAATTTCAACTAATTGGAAAGAAAAAAGTGACATTTACCCATTTTTGTAAGAGTAAATGCCACTTCTAAATTCATGTTTTTCAAAGTGGAAATAAACTTTTCACTTCAGCCCGGTGGTACAAACTGTTTTTTTGCAGTATACTAAAGGAATAAAAATTTAGGAAATATGAGGATAACCACTATGGCTTTTGACGGAATTACTATCGCCGCTTTAACAAGTGAATTGAACCACACACTGCTGGGCGGACGTGTCTATAAAATCGCACAGCCGGAAACTGATGAGCTTCTGCTCACCATCAAAACAGGCTCTGGTCAGTACCGGCTTTTACTTTCTGCCGATGCCTCCCTGCCTTTAGTCTATCTCACTGATAAAAATAAACCCAGTCCCATGACTGCACCGGGTTTCTGCATGCTGCTGCGCAAGCATCTCCAGAATGCCCGCATTGTGAAAATTACCCAGCCGGGACTGGAACGCTGCATCCACATCACCATGGAACATCTGGATGAAATGGGGGATTTATGCCAGAAGGATCTGATTCTGGAATTAATGGGAAAGCACAGCAACCTGATCTTCTGCAATGACCAGGGCGTGATTATTGATTCCATCAAACATGTGAGTGCCGCAGTAAGCTCTGTCCGTGAGGTATTGCCGGGACGGACTTATTTTCTGCCGGAAACCCAGGGAAAAAAGGATCCCCTGACTCTCTCCCGGGAGGATTTTATACAGGTTTTAACGGCAAAGGCACAGCCGGTCTATAAGGCAATTTATACCAGTCTGACCGGACTGTCCTCTGCCACTTCCCAGGAAATCTGTCATCGTGCCGGTGTGGACAGCGACCGTCCTGTGTCCGCTCTCACCGCCGCCGAGTCAGAGTCATTATGGCAGAGCTTTGAAAGTTTTCTTTCTATGATAAGAGAAAACACTTTTGCTCCCTGTATCGCTTACGAAAATGGTGTCCCTGCAGAATTTGCGCCCTATCCCCTTACCATGTACAATGAGCAGACCCGTGTATCCTATGACTCCATTTCCAAGGTACTGGAGCATTATTATGAAGAAAAAGCCACCGTCACCAGAATTCGTCAAAAATCTACGGATCTGCGCCGTATTGTTGCTACTGCTCTGGAGCGTAATGTAAAAAAATATGATTTACAGCTTCACCAGATGCAGGATACGGAAAAACGGGACAAATTTAAAATCTATGGCGAACTGATCAATACCTATGGCTATGGTGTGGAACCGGGATCCAAATCCATGCAGGCATTTAACTATTACACCAATGAAGAAATTACGATTCCATTGGATGAAACCCTGTCTCCTTCCGAGAATGCCCAGCACTATTTTGAGAAATATAACAAATTAAAGCGTACCTATGAAGCCTTATCTGTATTGACCCAGGAAGTCAAAGCAGAAATTGAGCATCTGGAATCCATCAGCAATGCACTGGACATCGCCATGCAGGAGGAGGATCTGGTACAGATCCGTGAGGAACTGATCGAAAGCGGCTACATCCGTCGAAAGGGCGGCAATAAAAAAATAAAAATTACCAGTAAGCCTTTCCATTACATCAGTTCCGATGGTTTTCATATCTATGTGGGAAAAAATAACTATCAGAATGACGAACTGACCTTCAAATTTGCCACCGGCAATGACTGGTGGTTTCATGCCAAGAAAATGCCGGGCTCCCATGTGGTCGTAAAGTCGGAAAATCAGGAACTGCCAGACCGTACCTTTGAGGAGGCTGCACGACTGGCAGCCTTCTATTCAAAGGGTAAACAGCAGGACAAAGTGGAGGTAGACTATCTCCAGAAAAAGAATGTGAAAAAACCTGCCGGAGCCAAACCGGGATTCGTCGTTTATTATACGAATTATTCCATGGTGATTGATACGGATATCTCCGGAATTCAGCAGGTGGTGGAGTAGGGATTTTGTTACAAAGCAGGGATGCCGATGTTGACTCTTGAAGGTCTCATTGCAGTTTTAAGTTTTGGCTTAACCTGCTTTGGACTTGGGCGGTCGTTTTTAAGGCTTTTCTGGTCTTTGAACCCATTCTTCTAACAAGTTTTCCTCTGTATATATTTCATCGGTTTCATCATCAATATCAAGATATGTCCATGTTTTAATATAATATTGAAACCAGGATTCTTTTCTAAAAGGTGCATTCACCATCCAAAGATATTCAAAATCATGTTTATCGATATTTCTTGTATAAAATCTGATATTACCATCTTTATGATGTAACGTTACATCTCTTTGGGCAAAAGTGTCTTCTATCGTCTGATAGGCAGCATTTAAGTTAATAATACCATCTTTTATTATTTGTTCATCATCAAGTTCAATTACAAAAAATAACATACGAAACATCTTCTTTTTCTTTTCTTTTGTATTATTTCATATCTCCAGGCTACATCTTCAACTGAAAAATAATCCACGTTCCATGTCGGTTTACATAATTCTCCTTCAAAACCTATAAACCATGATAAATGCTGCATCTTATATGTTGATTTTGAGAGTTCTGGCACATCCTCTACCTATAAGCAGCACAAAAATCGTTCCTTATATGTCGAATTTGTTGAAAAAATCGTCATTTTCCGCTTATATGCCTTCTAAAAGACCCATAAGAACTACTGGGAACAGTCTTTTATAGGTGCCTCATCCATTCACAGGGTTCCAAAGAACATATAAGGAGTCCAATAACTCAACTTTTATAGGTTCACACGAACCAGGTAGCTCCGGCATGTTGGCTCCAATAGTTCGTTTTCTTTCCATCGAAATTGCTCCTGTGATTTTCTTCATTTATCAACTCATAAGTTTTCAACTCATGAGTCTATTATTGTTTTCACGCCGCAATTATGCTACAGCAGTTCCTAGTGGGACTGCAGCCACGGGATTCCACCTACAGTAAATGCAGCTTCTGTGCAACACGGACAATGGCTGCCCCCTTAGGCATCGTCTGCAGTTCCTCTCTGGTCACTGCCTTGAAGCGAATAACACAGAAGGCATAAACAACCACTGCCACCAGAATGGCAGCACCCGCAGCTATGAGATTTCGTAAATAACTACCCTCTGCCAATGCAAAACCTGCCAGCAGGGACACCCCCTGGTATCCCAGCCATGCCACTGCCCCCATAATCGCCGCTGACACAAGCGGCAGCCAGAAAGTGCGGAACATCTCCTGTTTATATTTCAGATATTTGCGCACGGCAAGCTGATTCATGACACACATACTCAGAGAGTAAACAATCGCTGCAATGACCAGCGCGTAAAGATTAAAATCCGTAAAGTAAAGCAACAGCGCCAAAGTTCCCGTCTGTAACACCAGTGCAATAGCCGCATGGATCACCGGTACGGTCACTTTGCCAATTCCCTGTAAGGCTCCGTTGGTCAGGGTGGACAGGCAGTAGAAAATGACAGTAACCGATAATGCCGCCAGCACATTGGACGCCGTATCCAGGGAATTTTTCTGCCAGAACAAAAGCTGGGTGACAGGTCTTGCCAGCACTCCAAGCCCCACTGCACAGGGAATCGCAATCAGCATGGTCACCTTCACTGCTTTCTTTACATTTCGTCTGGTTTCTTTTTTCTCCCCTCTTGCAAAGCTTGCAGCTACTGTGGGAATAATGGCAGAACACATAGCGGATGCCATGGCTATGGGGATATTACTGATCACGACCGCTTTACCGGAATAAATTCCATAAAAGGTTGCTACCTCTGACTCTGCCATTCCCCGCACGTTTGTATAAAAACGCTCATAAATCGTCTGGTTTAGAGAAGTGGACAGATTATAAATGAAAGTACTGAGAATAAAGGGTGTCACGATGGAAAGAATGACCCGGAAAATCTCCTTACGGCTTTCTTCAGCTTTATGATCCCTCTCCATTCTCCGTTTCATTCCCGGCATGTTCAATACATAGACCCATACCATAAATAACAAAGCCGTCACTACACCGGCTCCGGTTCCCAACGCACCGCCCATGGCTCCATAGATGGCACGGGTTGTATCATCCGCTCCCGTACCTGCCACATGGGCAATCAGATACCATGCCGCTCCCACAGAAACCACTGCATTGATAATCTGCTCTAAGATCTGGGAAATGGAGGTCTGCACCATACTTCCATAAGCCTGGAAATAACCGCGCAGCACTCCCACCAGACCGGAAAGAAAAATCGTGGGAGCAAATACCCGCAATACCCGTACAGAATTCGTTCCTACCAAATAAGGAGCAGCAAAAAAAGCAACGAGGCTTGCCCCGCCGCCAACTACCACCACATAAATCAACGCACATTGAAATACCTTGTGGGCATTTCGATACTCCTTAAAAGTGAGCCTTTGTGCCAATACTTTTGATAATGCCGATGGAATACTATAAGAAGAAATCAGAAGAATAATGGCATAGATATTATAGGCATAGCTATAATAACCATTGCCCTCATCTCCTATAATACTGGTTAAAGGGCTCCGGTAAAGGAGCCCTATGATTCTGACAATAATACCGGAAAGCGCCAGGATTCCGGCCTGGATTACAAATCCACCTGCTTTTTTTCTGGATTGCTCTGACATATAAAAACTCTCAGCCTTTTCTTACTCACAAAGCCAGTCATACATTTCCTGGTATTTCTTTGCGGATACATCCCATGAAAAATCTGCCCTCATGCCACGTTCCACGATTTTATTCCAGTCACGCTTGTGGTCATAATAGATCCGCTCCGCATACCGAATGGCAGACAGCATTTCATGAGCATTGTAATTGGCAAAGCTGAAACCTGTACCCTTTCCTTCGTATTCATTGTAAGGCTCCACTGTATCCTTAAGTCCGCCGGTTTCCCTGACAATAGGAACGGTGCCATATCGTAAGCTCATCAGCTGGCTTAAACCGCAGGGTTCAAACAAAGACGGCATCAGGAACGCATCACAGGATGCATAAATCTTGTGGGACAAAGCCTCCGAATAATAAATATTGGCAGAAACCTTTCCATTATATTTCCAGTCAAAATGGCGGAACATATTCTCATATCGTTCCTCTCCCGTTCCCAGGACGACAATCTGCACATTATCCTGGCAGATTTCATCCATCACATAGGCAATCAGGTCAAATCCCTTCTGATCTGTCAAACGGGACACGATACCAATCAACATGGTCTTATCGTTATGATCTAATCCCAGTTCTTCCTGCAGTGCATGTTTATTTTTGATTTTCATTTTACGGAAGTTATCTACATTGTAATGGGTATTAATATACGCATCGGTATCCGGGTTAAACTCATCATAATCGATACCATTCACAATTCCCCGCAAATCTCCGCTTCTGGCACAAAGAAGTCCGTTTAAGCCTTCCCCGTAAAAATCTGTTTTAATCTCTTCCGCATAAGTATTACTTACGGTGGTAATCGCATCCGCAAACACCAATCCACCCTTTAACAGATTCGCATCCTTATAAGCCTCCAGCTTATCCGAAGTAAAATAATATTCCGGCAGTCCGGTAATACTCATGACATCTTTAATTCCCCATTTTCCCTGGAATTTCAAATTATGAATCGTCATAACGGTCTTAATGCCACGGTAAAATTCATTCGCCTGAAAACGTTCATTAAGATATACCGGAATGAGACCTGTCTGCCAGTCATGGCAGTGAATGACATCCGGTCTGAACTCCAACATGGGTAAAGCAGACAACACAGCCTTGCTGAAAAACGCAAACTTCTCAATCTCCCAGAGTGCATTCTCTCCGTAAGGCTTAAAATCCGTAAAATAGTCCTCATTATCAATAAAATAGTACTGTACACCGTCTACTTCTGCTTCCAGAATTCCAACATAGACATTCTTCCAGTTAAAATCCATATAAAAATGGGCACGGTATTTCAGTTTATCCTTCATCTCCTGTTTCATACAGGAATATTTGGGAAGGATCACCCTGACATCAAAATATTTTTTATCAATACACTTGGGCAGAGATCCTACCACATCTGCCAGACCGCCGGTCTTAATAAAAGGCACACCCTCTGATGCTGCAAAAAGAATTTTCTTCATGAACGTTCTCCCTTGCTGTTTCTATACTCCAGTTTACTGTTTACTGATAAACTTACCAAGATTATACAACATCGGAGGGTGCTTTAAAAGTCTAATTTCGATATTGAAGACGGATTTTATCCGCAATGAGTGCAATAAATTCTGAATTGGTGGGTTTTCCCTTCCCTACATTGATGGTGTAGCCAAACAAAGACTCCAACGTTTCCATTCTCCCCCTGGACCAGGCCACCTCAATCGCATGGCGAATGGCGCGCTCCACTCTGCTGGAAGTCGTCTGATATTTTCTGGCAATCGTAGGATACAGAACCTTGGTAATCGATCCCAACATCTCTACATCGGTCACCGACATCATGATTGCTTCCCGCAAATACTGATATCCCTTGATATGTGCCGGAACACCGATTTCATGGATCATGTCCGTCACATCCTTTTCCAGATCATGTACCTCCGGCTCTTGTTTCTCCTTTGCCGGCACATCCACAATGGAACATGCCGATGCACTGCGGAATACGGTTCCCTCTCTGTGATGATTTTCCTTATTTTCTTCCTTGCCTGTTCTTTTTTCTCCTCTTTTTAAATCCCCTGTTTTTCCTGCAGGCACCGTAATCATAATCTGAAATTCCCGCTCGGTGTCCATTAAATCTCCCAAAATCCGGTATAAATTTTCATTATCTTTGGTAGCAGTCAATTGCAGCTGCTCCATAATTTCCTCCTTATCTATTCCCTTTTACATTTTATTTTGCGGATAGATAAAGTATAAGAGTTTTCCCCCTATTTTGACAACCTGCAAGCATCGCAGAAAAATGGCAGATTCTCCTTAAACCTTCCTCTTTTCCCCTTTTATTCCCAGCACACCCACTCCCGATATGGCTGCAATGAGGTAGAAAACCGGCTTGGGAATAGCCGCAAAGTCAACTGCTGTTCCGCCGATTCTCATATTATAAATACCCAGAATCCATTGAAAGACCAACAGCCCAATCGTGGACGGAACCAATGGTTTTCGGGTTTTATCCCGTAAGAATTGTCCGGTATCATGATGCTCCAGATAATATCTCCCACTCATCCCTGATACAACGAACAATAATGCCATAAACCAGGGATAGACCAGATATTGAAAACCATCCTGCCATTGCTGCTCTTTAAAGGGTCCAACCACACCGAAGGGCTGCACTCCATTAAACATATAAATTACATGATAAATGACAACAAGAACAACGGTCATCCAACGGATGTTATCTATGTATGCTTTTCTCATTTTTTATATTCTTCCTTTGCAACTATTTTTAACATATTGTAGCACAAAGAAAGTTGGCCTACGACCAACTTTCCTTAACACCAAACTTTCCTTAACACGCAGAATGAAGTTTTATTAAATATAGTTGTATTTATGTCTCTATTTTACCGGCTTTCTACCAAGATAGCGAAATACCTGCTTTTTATATGCTGTGTAAGCTGCTCCAAAGATGTTTTCAAGATAGCGCTCTTCCTGCAAAATCTGCAAGTGAAGCATCACCATGGCAAACACAGAAAAAGCAAGAGTCAGCAGGTTTCCATACATCAGAAGCACACCGATATACATAAAGTCAAAGCCCAGGAAAGCCGGATTTCGGCTGTACCGGTAAATACCGGTGGTGACCAACTCGGTTTTGTCCTTGTCAGGAATGCCTGCCCGCCAGCTATCCTTCATGCACAGAACAGAAAGCAGGAAAACAGCATCTCCCAGCATTCCGATACAGAACCCGGTGAAACGGGCGTTTGCAGGCAACCAGTTCCACCCAAATGCAATGGATAAAAGCTGTGCGACAGGAGCGCCGAGAGTAGCAATGCTCATGAGCGTTTCCACAGTATGCAGACCTTTTTCTTTTCTGCGTCCTATCTGATGTGTGCGAATGCTATGCTTCTTTTGTACCAACATCTTTCCAAAATAAATGCCGTAAAACACCGCCAACACCAGCAATGCCAGCAGGACATACGGAAAGTGTTCCTCTAATGAAAATTTCATAGTTAACCTCCTTTCTGCGCACGTTTTTTTCGCATAACGAGTTTGTGTCAAGTGCGCGCAGACACAAATCTCGAGATTCTAAAATTGGAAGTTGTCAAAGAGAATTGTTCCAGTATTCCACAGTATTGCCATTCACATCATAGAATGTAATGGTTCCCGCATTTATAGGCAAAACAATCGCAAAAGGTTTATTGCTGTCAATGTCAAGCACTTGAATTGTGTTGCCGTCATCTATTTCAAGCTGTGTTACCTGTTGCTGATTCATAGAAATAAATGCTCGCTCATTATATCCTTCTACGGTGTACTCGGCAATTCCTCTTTGAACCCCCGAAAGGCTTCCACTCCCACGGAAAAAGTATCCAAAGGAAAGACCAGGGCGGTTGACATAGACGGAAAAAGAATGGTCACTCAAATCCTGAGGGTAAGAAATATATGCAGCCATCGTGCTGGAAACGCTTCCATCGACCGTCCAATCATCCTTAATCTTCTGCGACGAACGAATATCTGCCTCCAGCTTAGATGAAGTCACGCCGATCTCATTGTTCGTATAAAGAAAACAAACAAATAAAATACAAGCAAGAACAACCCCTATCACAATTTTAAGAAATATTTTTTTCACGCTATCAAAACTCCTTGTCAAATTCCGAGTTATCTCTCCTTAAATAGTGTTTCTTGCTCCTTATTACGCTTTATAACATCATTTTTTTGATGTTATAAGCCTTTCACTTCTGATAAAAATAATGTTCATTCACCTGTTTTTTATTTCCGAAGCATCACTTTTTCACAAGGTAAATCGTCATTCTCTTCAAAAAATGATGTTCTCGCCCTGATTTCCACCTTTGAAACATTATTTTTCCGCATACGGAGGTATTTACTTTTCAGAAAAGTGATGTTCCAACGTACGGATTTCGGGTTGAAACATCACTTCTAAACACAAATTTGACTTAAAGAACCCGGTCAATTCCGATTGACATTTCATCTCTTCTAAGGAATTAAATAACTGTTATATTTTGTTATTTGATTTCTTGCACCCCTTGAAAACACTGGATTTATCGCAAGTGAGCTTTCCCTTATTGTTTCCCTTGTGTTATATCGTCCCATCAGTGTTTACGAACTCTGATAAGGGAAAATACAAGGGCAAAAATTCCTGATAACACATTATAACACGAAATTAACGTGACATAGTGAACTAATTGAAATGCTTCTATCATTTTTGATTGACATAAAGGAGACACATTATGAATATTATTTATGCAGAATACAATATGTACCACAACCGCATAGACATTCACATAGCTGCTGGATATATGTTACGGATTGACTGTAACAAAGTAGAAAAAGAACTACTCCTAGTTCACAATTCTCATTGAATGCATTCGCAATTGATGAACAACTTGAGTATACCAAGATATATTTATATGGCATCACGCAGATATGGATAGGCGCTGAAGACTCATTAAATCTATGGTAAATTTAAGCTGTCACTCCCATAAAAGAATGACAGCCATTAATTTTGATTATTTCGTAATTAATCATGTAATCCTTTTAACAAAGGAATTAACATCAAAAGTACAGCAATTCCTATAATACCTATTACAATGCCAATTAACATCTTTGCAAATACCATACACAGGCACATACCTACTCCTAAAAGCAGTGCACCTGCCACACTTAATAATGTTTCGCCAATTGCTTTTCCACTAGGTCTAATTGGAGCCTTTCCTTCCATCTTGCGCCATATCATTACTGTAATCAGCATAAGTACCAGACCGATTACTCCGCTGATAATTCCCTGATTTCTCATTCCCCATTCAGGCAAAAGTGCCATGCACATTCCAAGTGCAAAAAATACACCACTTACTGTTCCTAAAATCAATGCTACAAAATTACTTTTTTTCATTGTCCCTCACTCCTGTTCTTATTTATTCTTAATTGAATATCCCCGGCATCCTGCACACCCAGACTCTTTCCACAGTCTTTCTGCCACAGGTGCCCATTTTTCTTTTGTACTAACGGCTCTCCTTATGTTCTGCCTGTAGCCTTTCCTGCTCTGCATGAATCCTTTTCTGTGCATCCTCAACAGTTTCACCTTCATGTGTCAGATATCTGTCTACAAATGCGGTTTCGATTTTCTTGTAGCCACCGACTACTCCATCTTCTATCTTTTTGTAACCACCAACTACTTTCTCTGCAACCTTCTTATTTGCATTTACTAACTTCGATTTTGCCATTTTTTATCTCCTTTTCTGTTTGATGATGTCTGTATTCTATTCCCTGTTTATTTGTAATTCATTTGAAATATGTTTCAGAAATATTAAAAAAGGACGGCAAGCCTAAACTTACCATCCTTTTTACCCTTATAAGTAGCACCATCAACCATATAATGAAGTATTACTTTATCCATATTTTTTCTGTTTTTAGGTTTTCGTCCATGTTCCATCCAAACTTCTATATCCATCTATGTATTGTGAACAAAATTCTTCTTCAACAGTTACACTTAAATAATCAAAACTATATTTTGTTGGTTAAACTCTTCCTGTATCTTAAAATATTTTTCTCAATCTCAGCAATGACTTCCATGAATGTTGCATCATCACACCCTGTCGGATCAGGCAATCCCCAGTTATCATCAAACTCTCTGCCTATATACGGACAAACTACATCACATCCCATCGAAACGGTAATATCCGGGGTTGGTATTTTGTCGTAAGTCTTACTGTATTGCGTTTTCTCCATATCTATGTTATACAGTTTCTTCATAAGCCTTACTGCATCCTGATTGATTTGCGGCTTCGTCTCCGTGCCCGCGGAATAACATTCCAACACATCCCCTGCGAGATGGTTTCCTAATGCTTCTGCAATCTGGCTCCTGCAGGAATTATGGACGCATACAAATGCTACTTTTTTCTTATTCATGAAAGCCTCCCTTCCGGTGATTTGCTATCTTTACAAGCGTAAGCATTACCGGTACATGAGTAAATACTTCTTATCGTGTCATTCGTTCTTTATTCCAATACATCAGGTGTCCACTTTGTTCCACTATCGCTAGATGATAGTTGCTTCGTCTATTTGCTCCCATAGTAGTCCGGTATACTCCCGGCGATCAACAAAAAATTCTTTGGCCGTTCCTTTAAACACGCCACATTGAATTGCAACATGAAGTCCACCATGTCCTGTTAGAATTGCATAGGCATTGGACGGATAATCTTTTCCGTCACGCTCAATCAATACTTTGCAAAGAGCATCAATATCTTCGTCTGTAATGGTCAGTCTAGTACACAAAGCCTGGTCAAAATAACGGTTACTTCCCTCAAACATCAGCTCTTTTATCATGTACTCATCGGCAAGGCGAGTAGTTCCAGCAACACGGACATATACACCGCCTTCTCTGCCAAGAGCCTTGATATAATACGGCCGCTGTCCGCCCTCAGAAATTTCCGCTACAATGTTTCCTGTTTTTAGCTTTTACTTTTGCAAAGCACTCGATGACACGGCTATATTTTTTCTGAAGTAAAATCGGATTTGCCATCATAGCCTTTCACTCCCTTCAAAACGCAGCAAAGACAGTGCTTTTTCTGTACGAAAACAAATTTGCAGATTCGGCTTTTCATAACGTAACCAATCGATTGCTTCCGCTTTATCAATCAGTCCGTCAAAGAACAGCTCTATAGTATTAAACACCTTATCATTAGCAACACCGCCAAGTACAAGATCGTAATCTGTCATATTTTTTCCACTGCGACAATTCAAAATAAAATCAAGCCATTCCTCAGAATAGGTCTCAAATTTCAAAACTTTCAGTTCAACTTCTCGTTTCTCATCATATTCATATTTTGAAATAATACCGTCTTTTCCTCGTCGTTTGAATTTTCCGCACCACTTCGCAACCTGTTCATACAACGGTGTTACATAAAAGCCACACCCCTTTCATTCATCACATCAAGGAGGTCATCTACGATATATTCCCGGCTCTGAGTGTGCAGCACTTCATATTCTGGCACAAGATAACCGTTCAGAATATCACTCTTTTCGGTAAATGCCTGATAGACACGCTCTGCATCTACACCCAGCTTTGCCGCAACATTTTCAATGCAAAATACGGCAAACTCAAGTTCATTGGAATTTTTTATCCTTTATTTTAACAATGAGCAGACAGATAACCATCCAGCAACCACGAATTGCCAAATCCAGCTATAAATTTACAGCCAGACGGGTGGAATTTATTTTTTTCAAACTGCTCCAGTCGTCTGTTTGCCATACGAACAAACAGACTTCGTAACGCTGATTATAACATTTTTCAGGGTACTTTTGTATAGAGCGGTTTCAAAAAGCTGCTCAAAATCAAAAATATGCTCTATAAAAATATTCATGCTTGCGATAGCATGGCTACTCCTCCAGCATCTCCTCGATAAAGATTCCATAACCCTTGGTAGGGTCACCTACCAGGACATGGGTCACCGCCCCGATAATCTTTCCGTTCTGCAAAATCGGGCTGCCGCTCATACCCTGGATGATTCCACCGGTTCGGGACAAAAGTTTCGGGTCTGTCACTTTCAATTCAATTTCTCTGCTTTCTGTACCGGAATTGTAATTGACCTTTTCGATATTAATTTCATACTCCCGGATAGAGCCATCCACCCCCGTAAGAATCGTAGCTTTTCCCGTCTCGATTTCCTGTTTGGTTCCCACCGGTGTTTCCGTCAGGAAATCGCTGTAAGGCCGCAAATCCTCCACAAATCCTTCATACAGACTTCCAAAAATTCCTTTCTTCGTATTGGAAGCAATACTTCCAATACGGTTGCTTTCCTGATAGGAAATCAATCCCGTCAATTCTCCCGGCGTTCCTGCACTTCCCCTGCGAATACCGATAATATCCGTATGATAAAGTTCACCATACTGCAATTCCATCAAAAGTCCGGTATCCACATCATTGATACCATGCCCCAGCGCACCGAAATCACCGTTTGTCTCCATGAAGGTCATGGTTCCCACTCCCTGGGCATTATCTCGGATCCAGATTCCCAGTTTATACACACCGTTGATATCTGTCCGCGGCTGCACCTGCATGGGAAACTGTTCGCCGTCACGTTCCACTAACAGATTCATTGGTATTCCTTCCGACTCTTCTATCAAACGAATCAAGTCCTTTTTTCCACCGATTTCCTGTCCGTTTACCTGCAGAATATAATCTCCCTCCTGAAGGAGATAGCGGGAGGGAGCATATTTCATCCCATCCTCCCCAATAAATTCTCCGACACCAATCACCATGGCAGACTTTGCCTTCATATAGATTCCCACCGGCATTCCCACAGGGATCAAGGTTCTCTCTCCCGTAACGCGCACCTCTACATCACGGATAGGAACAACGCCGAACAATTTCAGACGCATCTGGTAGCTTTGACTTTCCCTTGCAAAGAGTGTCACCTGATCGGTCACCGGAAATTCCATCACGGCTTCTTGATCTGCATTATAAACGGTTCCGGATACAGGAATATCAAAGGTGAGATTCTGCTCCTGTCCTGAGAAAATCCGCAGCGTATCGGGAATTTTTCCCCGCATGTATAAATATGCCCACAGTAAAGCTGCTGTCAGAACAGCTACTGCCATGATTGTAAAAGCATAAAACCCAACTCTGTTTTTTATCTTCAAAACACCACATCCTTACCTTAGAATCACAAAAGAGACACAAAGATGTTCCTTGTGTCCCTTTTAGTATGTGGTGTTTTCTTTAAATTACTATAAAAAATACAACAACTTTTCTATGAAAATTTTGCCTGTTTCCGAATCTCTCTTGCGTTCTGCAGCACTGCATCTGTCAGTTCCTCACCACCCAGCATACGGGCAAGTTCTTTGATGCTGTCCTCCTCAGAAAGTTCAAAAAGCCGTGTTCTCGTGGAATTCTCATCCGCGCTTTTTTCAATTAAAAAGTGTGTGTCAGCGTTGGCTGCAATCTGAGGCAGATGTGTGATACAGATGATCTGATGATTTCTGGCAAGTTTTCCCATTTTCTGTGAAACCTTCCATGCAGTTCTGCCACTGATCCCACTGTCAATCTCATCAAATATCAGTGTTTCCACACTGTCCTTGTCAGCAAATACCGTCTTTAAGCCAAGCATGATGCGGGATAATTCACCACCGCTGGCAACCTGGGTAAGTGGTTTTATCGGCTCACCGGGATTCGTGGAAATCATAAATTCCACTTCATCGTATCCCTTACTGCTGATCTGTGATTCTACCGGCTGTACGTCAACCGCAAATTCCACATTCTGGAAATTCAAATCCTCTAAGGCTTCCGTCAACTGTTTCGACAGTTCTTTTGCGCTTTTCTGCCGAATCTGCGACGCTTTCCCGCATAATTGAAGAAGCTTTTTCTCCACCTGCGCTTTCTCCTGCTGTAATTTCCCGCGATAGGCATCAAAATCCTTCAGCCGGTCAATTTTTTTCTGCTGTTTTTGCTCATAGGCAAGAATTTCCTCTACGGTATTGCCATAACGGCTTCGCAGATGATTTAAAAGATTCAGCCGCGTCTCACAGGTTATAAATTCTTCCTCATCAAACTCCAGGCCTTCCTCATAGTTCGACAAAAAGCGGTTAAGATCATTTAATAATCCGTCAATATCCGTAAGCATATTGACTCCTTCTGCTAATTCTTCATCGTAAGCTGCCACACTTTTTAATTCCCGCAGTGCTCTTCCGGTCTGCTCTCCCGCAGCACCCTCGCTTTCATATCCCAGACACTGATGGGCGATTCCCACACTCTCCGCAATGCGTCTTGCATTTTCCATTTTGCGGTAGCGCCGTTCCAATTCCTCTTCTTCCTGTAATTAGTGGAGCAGAGTGTCTGTAGCTGCAGCCAA
>OGJJ01001840.1_pt1 | contig 15035 bp, 10 predicted proteins | sample 1572081 | NCBI WGS metagenome assembly OGJJ01 (sample SAMEA2582122, study PRJEB24529) | metagenome | biome: Human gut stool | place: China | collected 2011
CGGCCTTGGCATGGCCATCACCAAAAACATCGTAGACATGATGGACGGCACCATCGAGATCCAGACGGAGCAGGGGAAAGGCACGGAATTTATTGTCCGTGTGCCGCTGCGCATCCAGTCGGAGCGCAGACCGGTCGAGAAGATCGCAGCGCTCGAGGGCGTGAAGGCGCTGGTGGTCGATGATGACTTCAACACCTGCGACAGCGTGACCAAAATGCTCATCAAGGTGGGGATGCGCTCAGAATGGACGCTCTCCGGCAAGGAGGCCGTACTGCGTGCGCGCCAGTCGATGGAGATGGGCGATGCCTTCCATGCGTATATCATCGACTGGCGTCTGCCGGATATGAATGGCATTGAGGTCACCCGCCAGATCCGCAGCCTTGGTGATGATACGCCGATTATTATTCTGACCGCCTACGACTGGTCGGATATTGAGGTGGAGGCCAGAGCCGCCGGTGTTACGGCGTTCTGCTCGAAGCCGATGTTCATGTCCGACCTGCGCCAGACGCTGATGACCGCCCTCGGCCAGAAGGTGACCGGGGAGGAGGAAGAACTGCTCCCCAACAAGAGCGAGGATTTCAAGGGCAAAAACATTCTGCTGGTAGAGGATAACGAGCTGAACCGTGAGATTGCGATAGAGATTCTGGGCGAGTACGGCTTCCGGGTCGATACGGCTGAAAACGGCGCTGTGGCCTTGCAAAAGGTAAGCACCTCCGTGCCGGGCTGCTATGATCTGGTGCTGATGGATGTGCAGATGCCGATCATGGACGGCTACGAGGCCACGCGGCAGATCCGCGCGCTGGAAAACCCGGCCCTTGCCGGCATCCCGATCCTTGCTATGACCGCCAACGCCTTTGAGGAAGATAAAAAGAGCGCCCTCGACTGCGGCATGAACGGCTTCCTGTCCAAGCCGATTATCATTGAAGAATTGGTGCATGAGCTGCAGAAGATTCTGTAAAAAACAAATAGCAAATAAAATTGCGGCTGTATCGTAAGATACAGCCGCGCTTTTGTATATACGCTGTTCCTGTCGCAGAGAAGGTAGGGGCGAGCATTGCTTGCCCGCAGGCTTGACGCAAAGGCTTATTCCGCTGTCGGACGCTGGGCGTTTTTGCCGGTCAGCGCAGCAATAACCTTTACAAGCAGCTTGCTGTCAATAGGCTTTGTGATATGCTCATCCATACCGGCTTCTTTAGATTTCAGCCGATCCTCGGTGAAAGCATTTGCCGTCATGGCGATAATGGGGATCGTTTTTGCGTCCGCCCGGTCAAGTGAGCGAATCTTTCTGGTTGCTTCATAGCCGTCCATGATCGGCATCAGGACATCCATAAGGATGGCGTCAAATTCGCCGGGCGCACTCTTTGCAAAGAGGGTGACGGCCTGCTGGCCGTCCCACGCCTTCGTGACCGTGGCACCCTCGTTCTGGATCAGGAACTCGGCAATTTCCATGTTCAGCTCATTATCCTCGACCAGCAGGATATGCAGCCCGCGGATGGACCCCGCAGGGGCGGACGGCTGGGGCGTATGGCTGGCGGCCTGTGTGTCGATCTTAAATGGAATCGTGATTACAAAGGTCGTGCCTACGCCCTGCGTGCTTTCAAAGCTTATGGTGCCGCCCATTTTTTCGGCAAGGCTCTTGGCGATAGACATGCCAAGACCGGTGCCGCCGAATTTGGACGCACCGCCCTTCTGCTCCTGCGTAAAGGGCTCGAAGATGCGCTGCTGGAATTCCTCACTCATGCCGATGCCGTTGTCCTCGCAAACGAACTGCAGCGTTGCGATGCTGCTGTCAGCCGAGGGCAGCTCGCGGGTGTACAGATAAATATGACCGTGATCCCGGTTGTACTTGACCGCGTTGGACATGATGTTCATCAGCAGCCGCTTGAGATGGACCGGACTGCCGATCAGATTGCGATGCTCAATGGTTCTTCCCTTGTGCGCCACCGTGATATTGCGTTCGTCCGCAAGGCGGCCGACTACGCCGGTGACCTCATCAAGGAGGGTTACAACATCAAACGGCTTTTCCTCAAGCTGAATTTCGCCCGATTCCAGCTTGCTCATGTCAAGGACTTCATTGACAAGCTCCAAAAGAATGTCGGAGGCCTCCCGAATCTTTTTACGGCAATCCGCCTGCTTTTGCAGATCATCACTGTAATGCTCTGCAACATCAAGCATACCGCTGATGCCGTTGATCGGGGTGCGAATGTCGTGGCTCATGCGCTGCAAAAATTCCGTCTTGGCGTGGTTTGCGGCCTCGGCCTTTTTAGCCTCCTCCAGCAGGCTTTTCTGGTACGCCCGCTCCTTTTCCTCCTGCTTACGGAGGCTTTTCAGCTTGTCCCTGCGCAGCAGCTGCCAGATCATCAGCAGCACGCCCAGATAGACAAGTACACATACGGCCAAACTCTGGGGCAGTGTGCGGAAGGTGATGGTGTCGGGAATATAAGCGTAGATATAGTGATCGCGCTGGCGTAGCATGATGCCGTAGGAACGCACACCGTCAACATTCAGATGCATCAGGTGCCTGCTGTCGGCATTTTTCTTTAAGGTCTGGATCGCATCGTGTGTATTTGAACTCTGCCCAATCAGCGCAGTGTCGTTGGATGCAATGATCGCGCCACCATCGGTTATAATGATCGTTCCATCCGTGGCCTTCTGGTAGCCGCTCAGCAGGCTTTGCAGCGTCAGGGTATAGCGGTTGGCAAATTCAGCGGAGGTATAATAGAAGGTGACAATAACGCCGGGCGCATCCCTGCGCGCGCAGGCAGACATATCAATGTGTGAGCCGTCGTTATGATTGATTCGCTGCGAATAGACCTTTTCGTCATGAATGGCGGTATCCAGAATAATATCCCGGTTAAGATTGCCGTGGACTCTCGCCAGCGCGCGGTCATCTGAGCTGTATTCACACACGGTGTTTCCGTCCGGGTCCAGCACGACAATGCCCGTCAGCCACAGCTGCTCGGTACTCTCCCGCAGCAGCGTACGGGTAAGCTCTTGCCCGGCCGCGGTCTCAGCCTCAATATTTATGCTGACCTGACGGGTGCTTTCGATGGAGCGCAGCAGGCTTTTGGATTCGGACGCTTCATTATAATGGGTATAGGTGGCGCACTGAATCTTGACATAATTTACGATGCCCAAAAGATCGGCCTGCTCGCGGGCCTTATCGCTCTGAAAGAGCGACAGCGTGACAAGGCAGAGCAGACATATTCCCAGCAGCGCCCCGCAAATCCAGAATTTTTTGCCCGGGGCAGCAGATTTAGTTGTCTTTTTCAAGAGTATCCACCTCAAGGTATTTTTCCGGCTCATCAAGATACTTTCCGATGATTTTTAAGGAAGTGCCGTCCTGCCGCATTTCCTCCAGAGTGCGGTCAAGCTCTTGGCAAAGACCGCGGTCATCGTTGTTTGCAAAGGCAACGCCGATGCCGACCGTCATAAGCGGTTCCTCCAAAATGCGGAACCGGACATCGTAATCCTTCATATACTGCACAATGGATTCCTCGTGCGCGCCCACCGCATCGGCATAGCCCTTTTCCAGAAAGGTGAAGATCAATTCCCTGTGGCCAAGGCTGATGAGGTTGCCGAGCTTAGGGATTCTCTCGTCAGTGCGCTTCAGAAAGATGCTCTCCGGCTTAGTTGTGGACTGAACGGCAAGGTTTTTCCCGGCAAGATCCTGCAGGGTATAGATGTCGCTGCTCTCGTTTACGGCAACGACCTGGCGGCTTGCTATATACGGACCGGCCCACTGGTAGTCGTCCAGCCGTCCCTCCATAGAAAAGCAGCCCATGATGCAGTCGATTGCACCGCTCTCAACGAGCTCTTTCTTTTTCTCCCAGTCGATCTGTACGATCTCGACCCGGTAGCCCATCCTTGCGAAGGCCTCGGTGGCAAGCGCAACATCAATACCGGTCGGGTTGCCGTCCTCATCGAGATAGTTGTACGGCGGGTAGCTGTCACTGCCCAGCTTTATAACAGGCAGGTCAGCCGCTTTGCTGGCGTTGTTTGCAGTGCCGCAGCCGGTAAGAAGTGCGGCCGCCATAAAAAGCGAGATTACAGCAACAAGAATTTTCCTGATTTTCATCACTTGTATCCATTCTGCCCGGCCTATGCCGGGCTTTGCGCATACCAAAATATGTGACCCGGTATGCGGCAGGTAAAGATTAAGACAAAATAACAGAGTTATTATAGCACACAATCGTGATTTTTCAAGAGCAGAATATGAGCGCCGTATCTGTATACGGTAAAGAAAAAGTAAAATATACTCGTGCGGTACTGTGCATAAGGGTTTGCTATGACATGATATGACAAATCACACAAATGTATTTATCATAATGCTGTAATTCTGGCTACAAGAGCAAAAGCAAAATAAATTCCTATATACATATTGATATAGTAGGTAAATTGGCGTATCATACGCCCATCGAATCCAAACAACTACTGCGAAGGGAGAAATCACTATGTACCGTATCAGCAAAATTGCATCCATCTGTATAGCTGCCCCCCCTTAAAGGCAATCGGTGGTCTTTTATGGCTGGCTGCCGTCATATAAGTTGATTTTCTTTTTATAATACACAAATCCCACAAAATCTGCAAGCGCCCAGCCGATGGGAACGGACCACCAGATGCCGGTCACGCCGATGGAGGGCAGGGAGGACAACAGGTAGGCGAGGGCAACACGGGTGCCCAGCGAGATGACAGTAAGCACAACGCTCATGCCCGGCTTACCCAATGCGCGGTAGAGGCCATACAGCAAAAACAGGCAGCCGATACCGCAGTAAAACGAACCCTCAATATGCAGATACCGCACACCCTCACGCAGAATTTCAGTTTCCCCGCCATCGACAAAAAGCAGCATCAGTGGTTTGGCAAAGGCGCAAACAAGAGTGGATAGCACCACGCAGAAAGCGACCGACATCAGGACGGCACTTTTCAGACCGGAGCGTATGCGGTCGTTTTGCTTTGCACCGTAGTTCTGCGCAATAAAAGTGGAAAAGGCGTTGCCGAAATCCTGCACCGGCATATAAGCAAAAGCATCAATTTTTACGGCAGCAGCAAAGGCCGCCATCACAACGGGGCCAAAGCTGTTCACAAGCCCCTGCACCATAAGAATACCGAGATTCATCACCGACTGCTGGATGCAGGTCAGCGAGGAATAGGAGAATATTTCCCGGATTCTCTGTGTGCGTAAGGTGCGCGGTCTTGCAACCGAGCGCACCTGCGGAAAGCACACCCATGTGTAGACGGCAATACCCACACCGGAAATATACTGCGCAATCACGGTGGCCTGTGCAGCACCCGCGACCGCCTTGTTTAACCCTACGACAAACCAGAGATCCAGCACGATGTTCAGCACCGAGGAAACCGCCAAAAAGACCAGCGGGATCACCGAATTGCCGATGGCCCTTAAAAATGAAGCAAAAAAGTTGTACAGGAAAATGGCGGGTATCCCCCAAAAGACGATAAACAGGTAGATGCGCATAGCGCCCCAAACCTCGGCAGGGACCCGCAGAAAAATGCGAAGTCCGTCAAGGCACGCAAAGGCGATAAGGTTCAAAAGCACGGTGATAAGCGCAATGCAATAAAATGATGCGCAGAGGCTTTCCCGCAGAGCGGTTTCGTCCCGCTGCCCGAAACACATGGAAAACAGTGCGCCGCTGCCCATGCAAAGCCCCAGAATGACCGAGGTCAAAAAGGTCATCAGCGTAAAGGCAGACCCGACTGCCGCCAGGGCGTTTCGTCCTAAAAATTGCCCGACGATGAGCGTGTCAGCGATGTTATAGCACTGCTGCAAAAGATCACCCAAAATCATGGGGATGGCAAACAGAAGCATCGACCGTACAACGGGACCCTTTGTTAAATCTCGGTTCATAGCAAATCCTCACAAAACGAAAGCTGATAATTACGAATCGAAACTATTATAGCGCGGCAAAGCCGGTGCGTCAACAGCATATTTACTTTTGGAAAGAATGGTGCTATGATACGCATAGAAGGTTTACAGACGGAGGGGACGCTATGTATCTGGACGGGCTGGACGCACTGGATCAGAAAATTGTACAGCTGCTCATAGAAAATGCGCGCATTTCCTACTCGGACATCGGGGAGAAAATCGGCATATCCAGAGTCGCGGTGAAGGCAAGAATCCAGACGCTGGAGCAAAAGGGCATCATTGAGGAGTATACGACCGTCATAAACCCGCAGAAAATCAGCGGTGCGGTGTCCTGTTATTTCGAGATCGAGACAACGCCCGACTGTCTGGCACAGGTCACGCAGATTTTGGACCGGCACGACACGGTCACGCAGATCTACCGCGTGACAGGCAGGGATAAGCTGCATGTTCACGCCGTGGCGGCTTCTGCCGAGGAAATGGAAACCTTTTTGCACACAGTCATCGACACCCTGCCCGGTGTGCAGAGCTGCAGCTGCAATATGATTTTGTCGCGCATCAAGGATATAAAGGGGCTGCGCTTATAAAAGGTGTCTTGCACCATGCGGCGCAAAAGGGCATATACCGACCTGACATGCCTGATCTGCGGTTTTCATGCGGGCGATCCGTCCGTGATGCAAAAAAGTGTGCTGCTCTGCAAAAAGTATGGCGTTCAGGTGGGTGCGCATCCGGGCCTGCCTGATCTGCAGGGGTTTGGACGCCGCAAAATGGCGATCTCTCCTGCGCAGGCTGAGGCGGATGTCATCTACCAGATCGGCGCGTTGAAGGCCTTCTGCGATGCGGCCGGGGTGCCGCTGCACCATGTCAAGCCGCACGGCGCGCTATATAATATGGCAGCCAAGGACCCGGAGTTGGCGGCAGCCATCTGCCGCGCAGTCAAGGCGGCTGCTCCCGAGGCCATGCTGCTGGCACTTTCGGGCAGTGAGATGATCAAAGCCGCACAGGCACTGGGGCTGCGTGTCTGCAGCGAGGTATTTGCCGACCGGGGCTATCAGCCTGACGGCACTCTTGTGCCGCGCGGCAAGCCCGGCGCGATGATTGAAAACGAGGAGGAGGCCATTGCGCGGGTACTGCAGATGGCAAAGCAGGGGACGGTATGTGCCGTAGACGGCAGTGCCGTTGCTCTGCAGGCAGATTCTGTCTGCGTCCATGGGGACGGGCCGAAGGCGCTGGCCTTTGTGCGGAAAATCTCAGCCGCACTGCCCGCTGCCGGTGTAGAGATCAAGGCACAATAGGCGTGATGACCGGCACACCGGAGGTCGGGAACTTTAGGGCAACACCGCACAATTCCCGCCTAACGGCTTAAGCACCGCTCCGACAGCTGCCGCACCTCAACCGAAAAAATCACCATCGACTGAGTAGGGCTGAGATCAGCGGGTCAGCAGCTCAAAGTGATTCCTCTTCGTGATCAAAAGGCCCTCCTTTTGCAGCTTTGACAGTTCTGCCGACATGGCAGCGCGCTCCACACAGAGGAAATCTGCCAGCTGCTGCCGGTCAAAGGGAATGTCAAAGGAAAGTGCCCCCTGCCGAAGCGACTCGGCAGAAAGATAGGAGAGCAGCTTTTCCCGGGTGGTCCGCTTGCTGATATGCGTAACCTTGTCGTTGAAGATCAGGATCTTGTTTGCAAGAACGCTGACGAGATTGCGGATAAGCTTTTGGTGATGGTCGCATGCGGCGGGGCAGGCGGTGAGCAGCCGCTTGACATTGAGCAAAAGGATCTCACAATCCTCCTCCGCCACAACGCTGATGTTCAGAATAGCACCCGGGGTGGCGGCGTAAGGCTCGCCAAAAAAATCTCCGGCACTGCATTTGGACAGGATATTGCGATGCCCCCAGAGATCCTCCTGTATCACAAGGGTCGTGCCGGACAGCACAAGGCCCATGACCTCGGTGGAATCCCCGGCGCGGAAAATATATGACCCGCGCTGACGGGCAATTTCGACTGCTTGTACACAGTGCAGAATGGACAAGATCTCATCCTCATTTAAACCGGCAAAAAAAGGGCAGCTCCGCAGGACGGAAATATGGTTTTGCATAAAAGAAATCTCCTCGTTTGAAATCAAACATACAGGCTTGCTTTATTATACTATAATAGGGATGCAAAAGCAAAACGATGCAAACCGGGAGGTAAAAATATGATCCGCAAAATCATTCATATTGACGAGGATAAGTGCAACGGCTGCGGTCTGTGCGCAACTGCATGCCATGAGGGCGCGATCGACATCATTGACGGCAAGGCAAAGCTGGTGCGGGAAAATTTCTGCGATGGCTTTGGCGATTGCCTGCCGGGCTGCCCCACTGGAGCTATCACCTTTGAGGAGCGGGAAGCCCCTGCCTACGACGAGGCAGCGGTGCAGGAGAACAAAAAGAAAAAGGAATTGCAGGAGAAGATGAAGCACCTCCACGAGGGCGGCTGCCCCGGCTCCCGGATGCGGATGCTGGAACAGCCGGAGGCTGCCGAAAGCGCAGCTTCTGCCCCCGTGCAGCCAGTTTCCCGCCTGCGTAACTGGCCGGTGCAGATCAAGCTGGCACCCATCCATGCGCCCTACTTTGAGGGCGCAAAGCTGCTGATTGCAGCGGACTGCACGGCATACGCCTACGCCAATTTCCATCAGGAATTTATGCGCGGAAAAGTGACCCTCATCGGCTGCCCGAAGCTGGACGCTGTGGATTACAGCGAAAAGCTCACCGAGATCCTGCGCAGCAACGACATCCAGAGCGTGACCATCCTCCGCATGGAGGTGCCCTGCTGCGGCGGCTTGGAGATGGCGGCGAAAAAGGCGCTTCAGACCAGCGGAAAGTTCATTCCGTGGCAGGTGGTCACCATCTCCATTGACGGAAAAATTCTGGATTAAACGAAAGAGAGAACCTCAAGATGGAACGTAAAATGTTTTGCTTTCAATGCGAGCAGACGGCAGCCTGCTCCGGCTGCACCGGAAAAGCGGGGGTGTGCGGCAAGACTGCCGATGTTGCACAGCTTCAGGATGAACTGACTGGCGCTATGGTTGGACTGTCCAGAGCCACGGACGGCGGTATGCAGGCAACGCCGGAGGTCTGGCATCTGATGATCGAGGGACTTTTCACCACGGTCACCAATGTGAACTTCAATGAAAAGACGATTCGGGAGCTGATCGGCCGGGTACATGCCGAAAAGGCGCGGCTGGCACCCGACTGCGCAGGCTGCGCTGCCCCCTGCGGACGCACCAGCGACTATGATATGAATCTGCTTTGGAGCGCCGATGAGGATATCCGAAGCCTGAAGTCTCTTATTCTGTTTGGCGTGCGCGGCATGGCAGCGTATGCACATCACGCCTTGGTCTTGGGGTATACCGATGACGAGGTGAACCGCTTCTTTGCCAAGGCGCTCTTCGCCATTGGCGAGGACTGGAGCATGGAGGAATTGCTGCCTATCGTGATGGAGGTTGGCGAGAAAAACCTCAAGTGCATGGCGCTTCTGGATAAGGCCAACACCGAAAGCTACGGAACGCCCGTGCCTGTTACCGTTCCGCTGACCGTGGAAAAGGGACCGTTCATCGTCGTCTCCGGCCATGACCTCCACGACCTGAAGCTGCTGCTGGAGCAGACTGAGGGGAAAGGCATCAACATCTACACCCATGGCGAAATGCTCCCCGCTCACGGCTATCCTGAATTGAAAAAGTATTCCCACCTCAAGGGCAATTTCGGCACGGCATGGCAGAACCAGCAAAAGGAGTTTGCGGAGCTTCCTGCGCCGGTGCTGTTCACCACCAACTGTCTGATGCCGCCCAAAGCAAGCTATGCCGACCGGGTGTTCACCACGTCGGTGGTGTCTTACCCCGAAATGACGCACATCGGAGCAGACAAGGACTTTACCCCGGTGATTGAAAAGGCTTTGGAGCTGGGCGGTTATTCCGAGGATAGATCCTTCACCGGCATCAACGGCGGCAGCACCGTCACGACTGGCTTTGCCCGTGGCACGGTACTTGGCGTGGCAAATCAGGTCATCGAGGCGGTCAAGTCCGGCGCGATCCGGCACTTTTTCCTAGTTGCCGGTTGCGATGGTGCACGCCCCGGCCGAAACTACTACACAGAGTTTGTAAAGCAGACACCTGCTGATACCGTAGTGCTGACCCTTGCCTGCGGCAAATACCGCTTCAACGACCTTGACCTCGGCACCATCGGCGGTCTGCCCCGCCTGATGGATGTCGGACAGTGCAACGATGCTTACAGCGCCATCCAGATCGCTGTTGCCCTTGCGGATGCTTTCGGCTGCGGTGTGAATGACCTGCCACTGTCCATGGTGCTCTCCTGGTACGAGCAGAAGGCTGTGTGCATCCTGCTGACGCTGCTGTATCTGGGCATTAAGAATATCCGCCTTGGTCCCACGCTGCCGGCATTCATTTCGCCGAACATCCTTAACTTCCTGGTAGAAAACTATGGCATCGCGCCGATCACAACGCCGGAAGAAGATTTGAAAGCGTTGTTGAAATGATAATGATGACCATTGCACAGATCATGGAAAAGATGATCGCCTTTTCCGAAGGAAATATTCACGATATCACGCACCTGAGCTGCGTGTGGACCTATGCCAAAACCATTGGTGAACTGGAAGGGGTGGACGCGGAGACCCAGTTTATTCTGGAAGTGGCGGCGATCACCCACGACATTGCCTGTCCGCTCTGCCGCAAGAAATACGGCAACACCAACGGTAGCCATCAGGAGCTGGAAGGCGACCCGCTGGTGCGGGCGTTTCTGGCGGATACCGGCATGACGGCGGCACAGATCGACCGGGTGGCGTATCTGGTGGGACACCACCACAGCCCGGAGCAGATCGACGGCATCGACTACCAGATTTTGATCGAAGCGGATTATATCGTCAATGCATCCGAAAGCGGGTACAGCCAGCAGGCGATCCGATCTTTTATGGAACATACCATGAAAACGGCGGCAGGCATCCGGCTGACAAAAACGGTGTTTGGCCTATAACGGAAAAGCTTGCCGCAGAAACCGCCCCTGTAAAGGTCATCCGCGTCGGCTCGTTTGAGGACACCTTCAAAGGGAGCTTTGCCCGGACGTTTGTCCGTGCCAAGGCTCCCTTTTTGTTTGCTTTTGCAAAAAGGCGCATCCGCTGCCGCAAAGAAATCGGATGCGCGTAGTTTTTGTAAATAAATATGTGAAAATTGATTGAAAATCCTTCCTGATAATGGTAAAATATTTTATGTCTCTCTTGTGCTGTGCCTTTTCGCGGGAAAGGGACAGTGCAAAACAGGAAGCACGCAAAAATTGCGGCATCATTTCCGTGGGCGGGTTTTACAACGCACACTCTTGCGGGCGGTGATGTATAAGCAGTAGGCCATAGCAGCTTTGCCGCAAAGCGGCAGCTGCCCGAGAGTTGTGAGGAGAACGATTTTGACGAACAAAAGAACACTGCACCGCCTTGTTTCCATGCTTGCGGCACTGGTGATGGCGGTCTCCCTGCTGACCGGCTGCGGCACAAAAAGCCCGGAAGAGGTGGAAAAGCAGGAGGACGCCCAGACCATTCAGGTGTATCTGTGGAGCACCAGCCTGTACGGGACCTATGCACCCTATGTGCAGTCCCAGCTGCCGGATGTGAATGTGGAATTCATCGTCGGCAATAATGATTTGGATTTTTACAAGTTTTTGCAGCAGAACGGCGGTCTGCCGGATATCATCACCTGCTGCCGGTTCTCGCTGCACGATGCTGCCCCCTTGAAGGACAGCCTGATGAACCTTGCCATGACCAACGAGGCGGGCGCTGTGTACAACACCTACCTCAACAGTTTTAAAAACGAGGACGGCAGCGTAAACTGGCTGCCGGTCTGCGCCGATGCCCACGGCTTTGTGGTCAACCGCAGCCTTTTTGAGCAGTACGATATCCCCCTGCCCACCGATTACGCAAGCTTCGTTTCGGCCTGTCAGGCGTTTGAAGCGCTGGGCATCCGCGGCTTTACCGCCGACTATGCCTACGACTACACCTGCATGGAGACCCTGCAGGGGCTTTCCGCTGCCGAGCTTACCACGACGGAAGGGCGCAAGTGGCGCACCGCTTACAGCGACCCCGCCAGCACCGTGCGGGTGGGGCTGGACGATACCGTGTGGCCGGGGGCGTTTGAGCGGATGGCGCAGTTCATTCAGGATACGCACCTCACAGCAGACGACCTTGCACAGACTTACGATGATGTGATGAATCTGTTCCGGAACGGGGAGGCTGCCATGTACTTTGGCAGCTCTGCCGGGGTAAAGATGTTTCAGGACGAGGGCATCGACACGACCTTTTTGCCCTTCTTCAGCCAGAATGGCGAAAAGTGGATCATGACCACCCCGTATTTCCAAGTCGCGCTGAACCGTGACCTCGAGCAGGACGCAGCGCGCCGCGAAACGGCCATGAAGGTGCTGAACGTCATGCTCTCGGAGGATGCGCAGAACCGCATCGTTGCGGACGGACAGGATGTGCTGAGCTACAGCCAGAACGTCCCCCTGCGCCTGACCGAGTACATGAAGGACGTGCGCGATGTGGTGGAAGAAAACCACATGTATATCCGCATTGCCTCCAACGATTTCTTTGCTATCTCTAAGGATGTTGTCTCCAAAATGATCGCGGGCGAGTACACGGCAAAACAGGCGTATCAGGCGTTCAATGCCCAGCTTCTCGCCGAAGAGGAGCCCGCTGCAGACGAGACCGTGCTGACCAGCGGAAAGAGCTATTCCAACGTGTTCCACGCAAACGGCGGCAATGCTGCCTTCTCGGTTATGGCAAACACGCTGCGCGGCGTTTACGGCACGGATGTGCTGCTTGCCACCGCAAACAGCTTTACCGGCAGTGTGCTGAAGGCAGATTATAACCAGAAAATGGCGGCTTCCATGATCATGCCCAACAGTTTGGTGTCCCGCCAGCGCACCATGACCGGTGCCGAGTTGAAAGAAGTTGTCCGCGCCTTTGTGGAAGGCTGCGAGGGCGGCTTTGTGCCCTTCAATCGTGGTTCTCTGCCGATAGTCAGCGGCATTGCCGTGGAGGTAAAGGAGAATAACGGCAGCTATACCCTGACCGGTATCACCCGCAACGGGCAGCCGCTAGGGGACGACGACACCGTTACCGTGACCTGCCTTGCACCGGAAAAGCAGATGGAAGCGCTGCTTGCAAGCGGAAGCGGTACGTCTGCGGGCGAAGATACATGGGTGAAAAACACATGGCGCGATCATGTTTCCGGCGGTGGCGCAGTGCTTGCAGAGCCTGAAAACTACATGACACTGAGGTGAGCGGAATGGCAGACGAAAAGCGTAAACCAAAACGGAGCTGCCATTCCCGGCAAAAGTGGCTCCCTGCCGCTGCCGCTATCCTTCTGCTGGTCTTGCTGGCAGTCGGGCTCAGCGCCCGGTACATCTCGTTTGTGTCGCAGACCATCTATCAGGAAAGCACCACACATCTGGAAGAAGTGCTGCATAAATCCAACAATATGCTGAAGGAGATGGTGCGCAAAAACCTGACCTATCTGCACTTGTACAACGACTTTTTGGAAAACACTTCCGATGAAGCCAAAATTCAGGCGTATATCGAGAAAGCGCAGCAGAATACCGGATTTGCCGACTTTTACTTTCTTACCTACGACGGCAACTACATGACCGTGACCGGAGAGACCGGCTATCTTGGCTTGCAGACCAATCTGGACGAAAAGCTCGCCCATGATGAGGATGTCGTTGTGAACACGGCGATGCCCGGCAAGCCCCAGATGCTTGCGTTCATCTGCCCCGAAACGCAGGGCAGCTACCGGGGCTTTGCCTACGATGCCATTGCCATCTCTTATTATAATGATGCGGTGCTTAGATTGCTGGACAACTCTGCCTTTGAGGGCAATGCCAGCAACTATGTCATCTACCCGGACGGGCGGGTGGTCATCGACAACTCCGTAAACCGCAAGGAGACCGTTTACAACTTTATTGCAATGCTGCGCAGCTATTCCGATCTTTCCGAGAAACAGATCACGGAGCTGTCCAATGCCTTTGCGCAGGGCAGCAGCGGAAACCTGAGGGTAAAGCTGGGCGGCATCAGCTATTATCTGGTCTACGAGGGCACGGCGGTCCAGAACTGGACGATGGTGGGGCTTGTGCCGGTCAGGGTCGTCAATGCCAGTCTGGATAAGCTGTGGTTCCATACCATACAGATCGTGGCGGGCATTACCGTAGGCATGGCCGTGCTGGTCATTCTGATGATCGTGCGCAAGGGCCATGCGAACCTGCGCCGGAAGAATACCGAGATCTCGTACCGGGACGAGCTGTTCAAAAAGCTCTCGCTGAACGTGGACGATGTTTTCCTGATGCTGGACGCAGAGACCGCCAAGGTGGATTATGTCAGCCCCAACATCGGGCGGCTGCTGGGCATCCCGTGGAAAGAAGTCCGGCAGGATGCCCGTGTTCTGGCAGCGCTGCACCCGAAGGACTCCCCAGAACGCAACAAAAACTTTCTGGAAGGGCTTCTCAGCGGGGAACAGCGCGAATGGGATTTCGAGTTTGAGCATCGGGAGACCAAGGAGCGCCGCTGGTTCCACATCATCGCCATGGGCAGCGAGGTGGAGGGCAGAGCCAAGTATATCCTTGTCATGTCCGACCGCACCGCCGACAAGCAGGTGAATCAGGCACTTTCCGACGCCGTTGCAGCCGCCGAGACAGCCAACCGCGCCAAGAGCACCTTCCTTTCCAATATGTCCCACGATATCCGCACCCCCATGAACGCCATCATCGGCTTTACCACGCTGGCGCTCAGCAATATTGACGATACCGAGCGGGTGAAGGATTATCTTGCCAAGACCCTTGCATCCAGCAACCATCTGCTTTCCCTCATCAACGATGTGCTGGATATGAGCCGCATTGAAAGCGGAAAGATCCATCTGGAAGAGGTGGAAGTCAACCTTTCGGATGTGCTGCACGATTTAAAAACCATCGTCAGCGGGCAAATTTACGCAAAGCAGCTGGAGCTTTACATGGACGTCATGGACGTGACCGACGAGGACGTCTACTGCGACAAGACCCGGCTGAACCAGATCTTGCTGAACCTGCTGTCCAACGCCATCAAGTTCACCCCGGCGGGCGGCACGGTCTC
>OGJJ01001855.1_pt1 | contig 14965 bp, 11 predicted proteins | sample 1572081 | NCBI WGS metagenome assembly OGJJ01 (sample SAMEA2582122, study PRJEB24529) | metagenome | biome: Human gut stool | place: China | collected 2011
GCGGTGTGCGCCCGGTGCTGATCGTACAGAACGAGATCGGCAACCGGCACAGCCCTACTGTGATCGCGGCGGCCATTACATCCCGGCTGGACAAGACCCGCCTGCCCACCCACATCAACATCCGGGCGGCGGACACCGGCCTTGCCAAAGACAGCGTGGTGCTGCTGGAGCAGATCCGCACGCTGGATAAGCACCGCCTGCGGGAGCGCGCCGGGCAGATCACCGCCGCCGACCAGAAGCGGGTGGATCAGGCCTTAGACGTCAGCCTTGGGCTGAGCTCGTACTGAAATTTTATTTATAAAGCAGAGACACCGGAGCGTCTGCAGACGCTCCGGTGTCTCTATTTTTTAGTATTATTCGATCAGACCATTGAGCAGGGTCAGGCACTTGCGGCTATGCAGCTTGCGGATGGCCTTGGCTTCGATCTGGCGCACACGCTCACGGGTGACGCCGAAGTCGCGGCCGACCTCTTCCAGCGTGCGGGGACGGCCATCGTCCAGACCAAAGCGCAGGCGGATGACCTTTTCCTCGCGGGGGGTCAGGCTCTTGAGCGCCAGATTGATCTGCTGTGCCACCATGGCGCGGTCGGCTGCCTTGCCGGGTGCTTCGGCGTTTTCGTCCGCGACGAAATCACCCAGAGAGGAATCCTCCTCCTCGCCCACGGGGCTTTCCAGACTTGCAGGCTCCTGTGCCATGCGCTGGATCTCGCGCACGCGTTCCACGCTCATGTCCATGGCCTTTGCCAGCTCTTCCGGGGTGGGCTCGTGACCGTTCTGGTACACCAGCTGGTTAGTGGCCTGACGCATCCGGTTGATGGTCTCCACCATGTGCACCGGGATGCGGATGGTACGGGCCTGATCCGCGATAGCGCGGGTGATGGCCTGACGGATCCACCAGGTAGCATAGGTGGAGAAGCGGAAGCCGCGGTCGCAGTCGAACTTCTCGGCGGCCTTGATGAGGCCGATATTGCCCTCCTGAATGAGGTCAAGGAAGGCCAGATTATGACCGACATGCTTCTTGGCGATGGACACCACCAGACGCAGGTTTGCCTCGCTCAGGCTGCGGCGGGCGTTCAGGCCGTCGCGGCGGGTCTTGAGCAGCTCCTGACGGCGCTCCTCGCTCAGGGGGCCGTTCTCCACGGCTTCCATGGCCTTTTCCTCGTCTGCCTTTTCCTCGGCATCCTCGGCAGACTTTTCGCCGTCCTCGTCCAGATCCTCGGTGTAGCTGCGGCTGTTCTCGTCCTCCTCAAAGGAGAAGCGGGCGCTGTTCTTCTTGATGTACTCCGGTGCGCCGTACTTCTGGCGGTCTGCCTGCAAAATGTGTGCAGCCTCGGCACCGGCATGGATGCGGCGGCTCAGCTCCACCTCCTGCTCGGCGCTCAGCAGCGGGATCTGACCGATCTGCTTGAGATAGTTCTTCACCGGGTCGTCCAGCAGCTCGTCCATGGCAGCCTTCAGGTCTGCCGGATTCTCCTCGGCATCCTCTTCGTTTTCATCGGCAAGGCCCATGTCATCGTTGTTGTTCTCGGCGTTCTCCACCTCAGCAATGATGCTGTCCACGTCCAGACTCGGCTCGTTCTCTTCCTCCAGGACCTTAATGCCGCGCTCCTCCAGCAGGGTGTAGAGGGTGTCTACATCCATGCGGCATTGTGCCGCCAGCGCCTTGGCCTCCTGTGCAGAGAGGGTGCCCTCGCCCTTAGTCAACAGTTCCTTCAAAGTCATGCCCATTTTTTCTCTCCTTCCCACTCCGGGGAAAATCGTGTAATATTGCCCTGTGCATCAGATCACAAGGCCGCCGTTCACCCCGAACACCTGTCCGGTGATGTATCCGGCATCCTCGCTGGCCAAAAAGACCAGCAGCTTTGCAACTTCTTCCGGGGTGCCCAGCCGACCCACAGGGGTCTCCTCGGCCAGCGCCGCCTTGTCCTCGGCGGTAAAAGCCGCCATCATGTCGGTCTCGATGACCCCCGGCGCTACGCAGTTCACCGTGATGCCGCTGGGGCCCTCTTCCTTCGCCAGAGCCTTGGTCAGGCCGATGAGCCCGGCCTTCGCGGCGGAATAGTGCACCTCGCAGCTGCCGCCGGTCTGGCCCCACATACTGCTCACGGTCAGAATGCGGCCCTGCTTGCGGCGGATCATGCCGGGCAGTGCCAGCTGGCACAGGTGGAACGCGCCGCTCAGGTTCACGTCCAGCATCCGCTGCCACTCCTCCGGGGTGATGTCGGTAAACAGCTTCTGCTGCGCGATGCCGGCGTTGCACACCAGCACATCCACCCTGCCCATGGCCTGCTCCACCGCATGGAACGCCAGCTCACAGCTGGCGCGGCTGGCTACATCGCACTGGATGGCGATGCACCCGGGCAGCTGCTGTTCCAGCGCAGCGGCAGCGGCGGCGTTCTGATAGTAGAGCACCGCCACCTGATACCCTGCTGCCGTAAAGGCGCGGGCAGCGGCAGCACCGATGCCCCGGTCACCGCCGGAGATCAGCACCCGGCGCGCCGCAGCGGGTGCGGCAGGGGCTGGCCGCTCTTTTACAGGCTGCGGCACAGGCTCTGCGGGCTGCTCCGATGCAGGCGGCTCTGCGGGCTTTTCCAGCGTGATCACCCGGGTGGGTTCGTCCTCCGCAGGCGCTGCCGTTTTTCCCAGTGTCATGATGCGGGTAGGCTCGTCTGCGACCGGTTCCATCGGCGCAGCCGGCTTTGCAGCCGGTGCGGCAAGGGGCTCCGGTGCGCTCTCTTCCTCCGGCACCTGAAAGGTCAGTTCAAACTCGTCCTCGTACAAGAGTGTATCCCTCCTGTTCGGTATTCTCGGCCGGGCGCAGTGCCCAAGCCGGAAAAACCCTGTGCCCATCCCCAGACAGTGCAGCGTTCCGTTTATGTGTCCGGCAAAGGTCCGGTGCTTTGGCGTGCCTGCCTGCAGTTGCGATGGGTTTCGACAAGATTCCATTGAATAATATACCACAATCCAGCTCAAAAAGAAAGTGGGAACTGCAATTTTTTACGCAGTTCCCACTATTTTTCCTTATTTTCCCCTGTTTTCGGGCACCGGGGGCTTCCAGCGGGGTCTGCCTGCCCGCTTTTCCCGCAGGGAAACAAAAAACGCCTGCAAAAGCTGCTGTGCTTCGGCCTCCCGCAGCCCCTTTTCCACCACCGGATGGTGGTTGAAGGGCAGCGCAAATAGGTCGGTCACCGAGCCGCAGCACCCGGCCTTGGTATCGGCAGCGCCGTACACCACCCGGCGCAAACGGCTGTTGATGATGCCGCCCGCACACATGGGGCAGGGTTCTAAAGTAACGAACAGCTCGCACTCCCACAGCCGCCAGCCGCCCAGCGCCTTGCAGGCGGCATCAATGGCCAGCAGCTCCGCGTGGTGCAGGGCGTTCTTCTCGGTTTCCCGGGTGTTGTGCGCTGTAGCCACCACCTCGCCGTGCCGCGCCACCACCGCGCCCACCGGCACCTCGCCCAAGGCGGCAGCTTTGGCGGCCTCCTCCAGCGCAAGACCCATCAGTTCAAAATCGGTCATGTATCCCATCCTCTCATCCCATCGCCAGCACCAGCAGATTGTTTGCGCTGTGCAGCAGCATCCCCGGCCAGAGATGCCCGGTGCGGTCAGCCAGCCACCCCAGACCCAGCCCGCACACCAGCGCATAGGCCATGGCGGCAGCGCTGCCGTGCTGCAAGGCAAACAGCATCGCCTGCAAAAGAATAGCCTGTCCCCTGCCCAGCGGCTGCGCCCGGCGCTGCACTGCGCCCCGGAACACCCCTTCCTCCGCCAGCGGAGCCAGCAGGCAGACCCGGAAAAACCGTGCCGCGCCGCCGGGCGGCACGGGCAGCAGCACCGCCAGCACCTTGCCCGCCAGCAGATACCCCACCGCCCAGCCAAAGGCCGAAAACAGCGCGGCGGTGCGGGGGTTCAGCTTGTGCATGGTCGGTCTCCTCCTGCTATGGTTCGTTCCCGGTTATAGTACCATATCTGCCGCCGGGTGCGCAAGGTTTGGGCGTTCTGTCGCGGCAAATTTATGCAAATTATTGACACATCGCCCTAAATGGTGGTATAATAATTTCCAACCTTTTTGATAAAAACGTTGCGTATACTGTATTTTACCGGTAGACCGGAGGTATTATTATGATCCGTATCCTCACCGATTCCGCGTGCGACATCCTGCCCGCCGAGGCGCAGCAGCTGGGCGTGACCGTGATCCCCCTGAACGTGACGCTGGAGGACGGCACCGTCCTGCGAGACGGCATCGACATGACCCCCAGCGAATACTATACCCATCTGGCAGCCTGCCGCAAGCTGCCCACCACCAGCCAGCCCAGCCCGGAGCAGTTCGAGCGGCTGTATCTGGACGCTGCTGCCGCCGGAGACGAGGTGCTGGGCATCTTTTTGTCCGATGCGCTGTCCGGCACCGGTCAGTGCGCCAGACTTGCTGCCGACCTTGCCAACGTGGACAATGTGGTGTTCGTGAACACCGAGAACGTCTGTCTGGGGCAATCCTTGCTGGTGCGGCTGGCTGTGCAGCTGCGGGGCGCCGGCAAGACGATCACCCAGATCGCTGCCGATCTGGAAAAGGCCAAGCAGCACCTGCATCTGGTAGCTGCTGTGGACGACCTGAAGTATCTGCGCAAGGGCGGCAGACTGTCCGCTGCCGCCGCTGTGGCGGGCGGTATGCTGGGCATCAAGCCCATCCTCGCCGTCATAGAGGGCAAGGTGGCACTGGCCGGTAAGGCGCGCGGTCTGCCCGGCGTGTATGTGGCGCTGTTCAAGAAGATCGACGAGATGGGCGGCATCCACCCGGGCTACACGCCGCTGCTGGGCTACACCGTCAACCACCGGGAGCTGCAGCCGCTGCTGACCTACCTGCAGGACAACCTGCATCTGGACGCACCGCTGGTGCGCCAGATCGGCTGCGTCATCGGCACCCACACCGGCCCCGGCGCGTTCGGCATCGCGTTCTTTGATAAAGAGCTGGCGCTGGAATAAAACCTATTCGCAAAAACAAGTCGGACAGCCTGCTGGCTGCCCGACTTTGTTTTTTGTATCCGTGAAAATGTCCCGCCTTGCCCTTACAGCACCGCGTCCGAGATCAGCTTGCCCAGCAGCAGCACCAGCACCACCAGCATCATGGGGCGGATGAAGCGGGCACCCTTTTTTAGCGCAAAGTGGGAGCCCAGCAGGTTGCCCAGAATGTTGCTGATGGCGCAGGGGATGGCAACGTGGAACACCACCAGGCCGTTTACCAGATAGGTAAAGAGGCTGGCGTAGTTGCTGGCCAGATTGAGCACCTTGCCGTTGCCGTTGGCGGTGCGCAGGTCAAAGCCCATCAGGGTGGTAAAGGCAATGATGGCAAAGGTACCGGTGCCCGGGCCCACGACGCCGTCGTACAGGCCGATGCCAAAGCCGATGCCCAGCGCCAGCAGGGTCTTTTTCAGGTCCAGCGTGCCGTCGTCCCGGTTCTCGTCCGGCAGCTTGCGCTGCCACAGGATGATCACCGCTGCCACCGGCAGGATAATGAACATCATGGTGCGCAGCATCTCGTCGCTGAGCAGCAGCACGATGTGCGCGCCCAGCGCACTGCCCGCAAAGCTGCCAATGGCTGCCAGCACACCTACCTTTACGTTCATGGCACCGCTCTTAAAAAACCTGACGGTAGCAGTGGTGGTGCCGCAGGCGGCGCTGAACTTGTTGGTGGCATAGGTGTAGTGGGGCGGCAGCCCGGCAAACAGATAGGCAGGCAGACTGATCAGTCCGCCGCCGCCGGCTGCCGAATCCACAAAGCCTGCAAAGCCGGTCATCAGAATGAGAAACGCCATCATCCACGGCGAGATCGTGATACCCATTGTTATAATTCCTCTTATCTTTCCAAGTCGTTTGTTCTTTTTCAGGGGACGCGCGCCTCAGACCATATAAACCCTCCCCTCGCCGGGCAATACACAGCCCGGGATACCCGCACAGGCAGGGCATCTCCGGGCATTTTTGCAATTTTTCGACTTGATATTACAGATTGTTTTTAAAGAAGCGGTATGCGTTGCGCCAGTAGATGGCCTCTACCTCGTCCTCGGTAAAGCCCTCGCGGCGCAGTGCCTCGGCCAGCAGCGGCATATCTGCCGCCGTTTCCAACTCATGCTGACCGCCAATGCCGTCAAAATCGCTGCCAAGGCTGATGACCTCAATGCCGCCCACCTGCTTGAAGTGTGCCGCGTGCTTTGCCAGCCGCTCCACCGTGCTGCGGCAAAGCTTCGGGTGTGCCGAGTCTGCGTCCACAAAGGAGGCGCAGTAGTTCAGCCCTGCAATGCCGCCCTTTTCTGCCAGTGCGCGGATCATCTCATCGGTCAGGTTGCGGTTGTGGGGCGACAGGGCACGGCAGTTGGAATGACTTGCCGCAAAGGGGCGGGTGCTGTGGTTTGCGATATCCCAGAAGCCCTTATCGGAAAGGTGGCTCACATCTGCGGTGATGTGCAGCTTTTCCATCTCTTCCAAAAAGGCAAGGCCCTGCTCGGTCAGGCCGGTCTCAGTGTTGGCCACCAGCGGCCCGCCGGGGTTTGCGTTGGGGGCTGCCAGCTCGTTGGGGTAGTTCCACGTCAGGGTCATCATGCGCACGCCCAGCTCCTGCAGCCGCCGCAGCACGCCCAGACTGCCCTTGCAGCAGCCGCCCTCTTCCACCGTCAGCATGGCGCTGAGTTTGCCCTCGGCGCGGTTGCGCTCAAGGTCGGCGGCGGTATACACCGGGGCGATTTTTTCCGGGTAAGCTGCCATGAGCCGCTTAAAGATATCGATCTCCTCCAGCACGCTCACCAGCGGGTCGGCCCCGGGAGCGGGGTCGGCCAGATCCACATAGGCCGCAAAGCATTGCAGCAGATAATCCCCCTGCTGCAATTTTTCAAGGTCGATATGCAGATCATTGTGCAAAAAGCTTTTGGGTGCGCCCGCCTTTTCGGCGTGGCGCAGCTCGAACAGGGTGTCACAATGCAGATCCCAAACCTTCATGATGGCTACACTCCTTTATGCTTCTTCTCCCAGCAGCTGCAGCAGCTGTTCGGGGTTCATGGACAAAATCGCGCCGTCTGCCCCGCCGGTAACGGTGTCGGCCAGCGACTGCTTGGCCTGTTGCAGCTCCACGATCTTTTCCTCAATGGTGTCCTGCGCGATCAGCCGGTACACCTGCACCGGGTTGCGCTGACCGATGCGGTAGGCGCGGTCGGTGGCCTGATTCTGCGCGGCAAGGTTCCACCACGGGTCGTAGTGGATGACGATATCGGCGGCGGTCAGGTTGAGGCCCGTGCCGCCCGCCCGCAGCGAAATGAGAAAGACGTCCGCCTCGCCCTGATTGAACCGGCGCACCTGCTCCGCACGCACCGGCTTCGGGGTAGAGCCTTGCAGGGTGAAGTGGCTCACCCCGGCTTCGTCCAGCCGCTTTGCCAGCAGCTCCAGCATGGAGGTGAACTGGCTGAACAGCAGAATGCGGTGCCCGCCCGCCACTGCCTCGGTGACAAGCTCCAGGCAGGCTTCCAGCTTGGCGCTGCTGCCGGTCCAGTTGTCCGCTACGAGGCGCGGGTCGCAGCAGATCTCCCGCAGCCGCATCAGCACGGCAAACACGGTCATCTTGTCCTCCGGCTTTGCCGCCCGCAGCTTTTCGCGGGCGTCCACCACCGCTGCCAGATACAGCTTGCGCTGCTCGGTCTCCAGCTCAACGCGGCGCACATTCTCCGTTTTGGGCGGCAGCTCCCGCAGCACCTCGGACTTCATGCGCCGCAGGATGAAGGGGCCGGTGAACTGGTTCAGCCGCCGCACGGCGTTGGCATCCTCGTCCTGCACGATGGGCTTTTCAAACCGGGCGCAGAAGGTCTTGTAGGGGGGCAGATACCCCGGCATCAAAAAGGAGAAGATGCTCCACAATTCGCCCAAGCGGTTCTCCACCGGGGTGCCGGTCAGGGCAAAGCGCACCCGGCTGTTCACCCGGCACACCGCCTTGTATTTCTGGGTGGTGTGGTTTTTGATGGCCTGCGCTTCGTCCAGAATGCAGGCGTAGAAGCTTTGCCCGGCATACAGCTTTTCGTCCCGGCGCAGCAAATCGTAGCTGGTGATGACGAGATCCGCCTGTGCCCACCCATCGACCAGCGCGGCACGGTGGGCGGCATCGCCGTCCATGGCAACACTTTGCAGCTGCGGGGTGAACTTCTGGCATTCCTCCTGCCAGTTCAGCACCAGCGACGCCGGGCAGACGATGAGGCTGGGCAGCTGCTGCCCGCCCTCCTTCATGGCCAGCAGGTAGCTGAGCACCTGCACGGTCTTGCCCAGACCCATATCATCGGCCAGAATACCGCCCATGCCGTAGCCGTCCAGTGTGCGCAGCCAGCGGTAGCCGTCCCGCTGGTATTTGCGCAGGGTCTTTTGCAGGGAGAGCGGCGGGGTATACTCGCTGTCCCGCACGGCGTGGAAGCTGCGGCTGATGCGCCGGAAGGCATCGTCCCGGTCGAACCGCAGACCGTTCTGCCCCGAAAGCGCCCAGTCCAGCGTGGGGGCGCGGTAGAGCGGCAGGGCGGCGTGGCCGTCCTTCAGCTTTGCGCCGGAAAGTTCCAGTGTGTCGTTCAGCTCGTCCAGCCCTTCCAGACTGTCGTCCAGCCGCAGCAGACTGCCGTCCCGCAGACGGTGGTAGCGCTTTTTCTGGTGCAGGGACTGCAAAAGTTCCCGCAGTTCCTCCACCGGGAAGGCGCCGGTGTCCACCTCCAGATCCAGCACACTGCCGTGCACCGATACCCCTACCGAAATTTTAGGCGGGGCGGCTTGTAAGTTGCGGAAGGCATCGGTCTGGTACACCTCGCCCATGGCCAGCAGGGCGGGAATGCCCTCCTCCAGCAGCTGGAAAAGCGCCTCCTCCCCGGAAATGCTGTAATGCCCCGGCTTGCCGGGCTGGGGTTCCAGATAGGTTTCCAGCAGCCGCTTTGCCCGGTTCTCGGTGCGGGCATCCCGCAAAAGGTCGGGCGGCACCGGCTCGCCGGGGGCTACCCGGTCCTCTCCGTACAGAAAGACCGGGTAGGCCGTGACGGTAAGCCCCCGGTCGGCATCCAGATAAAACTGCACCACCGGTTCCAGCGGGATCTGGTTCAGCAGCAGCCGGTCGGGGTCCACGATGTTGACCCGGTTGCCCAGTTCCGGCAGCACATAGCTGCAAAAGGCGGCGGCATCCGCGCTGGTAAAGAACAAACTGCGCCCGCCAAAGGTCTCCAGCACCGGCAGCACCCGGCGGCACTCCTCCCGCTGCATCCGCCAGAGGGTGGTTTCGCCCAGCAGATAGGCATAGTCCAGCCCCTGCACCCCGCTGAGCGCCGGGGTACAGCTCAGCTGCACGCCGCCCTTGCGGCGCTCCACCTTCAGGCTGATGACCGGCAGCCCCTCTTTAAGGGTATAGCCGCCCACAACGCCCTCGGCAGCGTAAAGTTCTACAAGGGCATCCAGCCCCTCGCCGGTCAGCGGCAGACCGCCCGCCGGGCCTTTCTCCCAGCCGGAGCGCATGGTACCCTCGGCTTCAAACGCCTGCCGGGCGCTCACCTGACGGCGCAGCAGCCGCAGCAGCTGCTGTGCATCCGGAGCAAAGGCGTCCCACCGGTGCACAAAGGCCAGCGACTTCCCGTAGCTGACGCTTTCGCCCCGCTCGATCGCATCCAGAAACTGCGGGATGCTTTTTACCAGATACTGCCGCCCGCCGATGCCGTCCGAGACCCGCAGCCGCAGCCAGATACGGCCATTGTGCGGCGTAAGCTCCGGTTCCAGCAGAGCAAAGCCGGTGCGCTGGGCGGCGTTCTGGGGCTGGGGCTGCGCATCCTCCCGCTGGTAGCGCTTCAGCAGCAGCTGGGCCTCATAGTCGGTCTCCGGCTCCTCGCCCCGCCACTTGCGGCCGAACAGCATATCCAGCCCAGCGCTGTAACTGTCCTTGCGGGGCTCGGTGCTCAAGCCTGCCACGCCCCGCTGCACCCCGGGGATGCTCTCCGGCTTTTTTTCCGAGGTCGGCGGATTTTTTTCTGCGTCCTGCAGCAGCAGCGCGCCGATATGCTTGCAGTAGGTGCCGTCGCCGTTCTGGTTATAGGGGCAGTCGCAGGAGGCGCTGACAAAGCTGCCGTTTTCCCGCAGCCAGACCTGCGTATAATAGCAGTCCGGCCCGCTGCCCTGCACCAGCGCTGTCAGGTGCCGCACCCCGTCCTCGTTGGTGGTGCAGCTGCTTTGCAGGATACGCTTGCGGTACTTCTGTGCCCGCTCAAAGATGCTTTTACCCAGCAATGCGCGGATCTCCTGTGCGTCCATGTGGTCTCCCTCCCCTGTGCTGTCGCGGTTCCGGTCTATTCTATAAGAATACCGCGTTCCACCCCGGGATGCAAGGGCAGAAGGGTAAAAAACGTTTAGAAAGCGCGGGCGGGACGATTTTGAATGGCCTCCGCTTTGCTTTGGCCATTTTCAGCGGAAGAATTATTTTGATTTACAATTTCGAAACGCCTGCGGGCGTTTCGAAATTGCTTTTTCACAGGAGGGGTCGTAGAGGGAAACAGCATTTGCAGTGCCTGTTTCCTGCGGAAACATCCGCACTGCGGGGTTGCTTCTTGGCTCTCAACAGGTCAAAGAAAAAGCACCCGCAAACGCCTTCGGGTGCCAACGCACAGACAGGAAGGGTTGCAGGTGCCTTCTTTGTTTTAGGAAACTCCGCGCTTGCGGGTCTTGAGGTGGTACATTTCCTGATCGGCCTTATCGATCAGGTCGTGCACGGTGGCAATGTCCGGCTCAAGGCGGGCGCAGCCGATGCTGATCTCGATCTGGTAGGGCTTGCCGGAGGCGGCGTTGGCTGCGTCCAGCTCCCGCTGGATGGAGGCGATCAGGGTGCGCACCTCCACGCTGTTGCAGCCGCAGGCGATGCAGAATTCATCGCCGCCGTAGCGCGCCAGCACGCCGTTGTAGTTGGCACACACCTTTTTTAAAATGCCCGCCAGCAGCACCAGCGCGGCGTCGCCCTCCAAGTGACCGTATTCATCGTTGATGTGCTTGAAGTGGTCCATGTCCATCATGAGGAAGTGCAGCGAGCGGTTGGGGTGGCGGCGGTAGTAGGGCAGTTCGCTTTCCAGATACCGCAGCGCCACGATGCGGTTGCTGACGCCGGTCAGGGTGTCCACCGTAAACTTGGTCTGCAACACCAGCACATACACGCACACCAGCCCCAGCGTAATGCCGCAGCACAGCACACCCTGCCCGGGCAGCCAGCCGTGCAGCACAAAGCCTGCCGCCGGCACAAGGGTGAACACCAGCAGCACCTCAAGCTCCTCTTTGGGTCTTTCCTGCTTCCAGTAACTCAGCGTCCAGCTGCATTGGAGAAAGGCTGCCGCCAGATAGGCAAGCCCCACCAGCTTCGCCCCCCAGAACAGTGTGCTGCCCCGCAGCCCCTCTGCATCCAGATAGCAGAATCCGTTTTCGTCCCGCGCCGTCAGCAGCGCCAGCAAAAGCAACGCCACCGGTGCGGTGCTGAGCGCCAGCCTGCGGCCGTCCTCCATCCATGTACGCCCCAGCTCTGCCTCCACATACAAAAACACCAGCAAACAGCAGCACGCCGCCAGCAGATAAAACAGAATACTGCCCCCGGCGTTCAGCTGGTAGGTCAGGGGGATGCCCAGATCCTGCCACGCGCCCAGCTGCGCCAGCGCACTGCCATGATCTACGATCGTCAGCGCCCCGGCAGACCACAGCAGCGCCGTAAACAGCCGCCCGGGCAGGCTTTTATCCCGCATTTTCTGCTGCGCCCGCAGCAAGACCGCCAGCGTGACCAGACAGACCGCACTGACCTGAGTATGGGCAATCGCATCCATGCCGCAACGCTCTCCTTTACCCTAGGGCGGCTTTGCGCCGTTCCGCCCCTTTTTCGCTCTTCCAACGTTCCTTTTTCGCACAGACCCATTGTACCAAATCCATAACAAATATGCAACGCAAACCGAAAAATTCATACAACAAAAAAAGACGCCGGAACGTCTTTCGGCGTTCCGGTGTCTTTTGAACTCATATCACTTTGCCTGCGGATGGGCGGCGTCGTTGCGCAGGGCGCTTTCGCGGATCTTTTCCAGCGTCTGCTCGCTGAGGATGTGCTCTGCCTTGCAGGCGTCCTCGGCGGCGGTCTGCTCGTCCACGCCCAGTTGCACAAAGAAGTGGGTCAGCAACTGGTGGCGGCTGTAAATGCGCTGAGCGATCTCCAGCCCGGGCTCCAGCAGGGTCAGGTTGCCTTCGCCGTCCACCGCGATATAGCCGTTCTCCCGCAGCTTTTTCATGGCGATGCTCACGCTGGCTTTGGTAAAGCCCAGCTCATTGACTACGTCAATGGAGCGCACTTTGCCCATACGCTGGCTCAGCATCAGGATCGTTTCAAGATAATCTTCTGCGGACTGGTGGATCTGCATGGTTTGTCCGGCCTCCTGCCTTATTCCCTCTGGGGGATTTTTCCGACAGGGGATGTGTACCCTCTGTCGTATGTTAAAGGATATCACACTTTTGCGGTTGATGCAAGTAATTCGCAGCAAGTTTTGTTAAACTAACCATATTTTTCTGCACAGAACTGCTGTTTTGCCGGTTTTGCACTACCCCTGTTTTGTGCAAAGGGTGCAATTCTCGGCGTTTTGGCCTTACAGTGTGGCCAGATAGGCCGCAGGGCCGGCCTCGTACAGATCGCCGCCGTGGGCGTCCAGCACAACGGTCAGGGGCATATCCCGCACGGTCAGGCGGCGCACCGCCTCACAGCCCAGATCCGGCCATGCGATCACCTCCAGCGTCTGCACGCTTTTGGCCATCAGCGCACCGGCACCGCCCAGTGCGGCCAGATACACCGCGCCGTTGCGCACCACAGCCGCCTTGACGGCGGCGTCCCGCTTGCCCTTGCCGATCATGATCTTGTTGCCAAGATCCAGCAGCCGGGGGCTCATGGCGTCCATGCGCCCGCTGGTGGTAGGCCCTGCCGAGCCGATGACTTCGCCCGGGCGTTCCGGGGTGGGACCTACATAATAGATGGCGCTGCCTTCCAGATCAAAAGGCAGGGTCTCGCCCTTGTCCAGTGCTTCCATCATCCGCTTGTGTGCCTGATCCCGGGCGGTGTACACCACACCGGAAAGCAGCACGGTATCCCCCGCCTTCAGCGGGGCAAGCTCCTGCGCGGTGCAGGGGGTAGTCAGTCTGTATTCCATCGTTCTCCCCTCCTTACAGCTCCGCGCTGGCGCGGCGGGTCACATGACAGGAAACGTTCACAGCCACCGGCAGACCCGCCACATGGGTGGGCATCTGCTCAATGGCAAGGCCGAGGCAGGTGGCCTTGCCGCCAAAGCCCTGCGGGCCGATGCCCAGTGCATTGATAGCAGTAAGCAGCTCCTGCTCCAACTGGGCGTAGTAGGGGTCGGGGTTGGGGATATCCAGCGGGCGCAGCAGCGCCTTTTTGGCAAGATACGCCACCTTGTCAAAGCTGCCGCCCACGCCGATGCCCAGCACGATGGGCGGGCAGGGGTTGGAACCGGCCAGCTGGACGGTCTCCAGCACGAATTTCCGGAAGCCCTCCACGCCGTCGGCGGGCTTGAGCATCTGGATGCGGCTCATGTTCTCGCTTCCAAAGCCCTTGGGTGCTACCGTGATGCGGCAGCCCTCGCCGTCCACCAGATGCACCGTGATGGCCGCCGGGGTGTTATCACCGGTGTTGCCCCGGCGCAGCGGGTCGGCCACGATGCTCTTGCGCAGGTAGCCATCGGTGTAGCCCCGGCGCACGCCCTCGTGGATGGCGGCTTCAAAGCTGCCGTCAATGTGCACATCGGTGCCCAGCTCCACGAACACGCAGGCCATGCCGGTGTCCTGACAGATGGGCAGGTCTTTCTCCTTTGCAGCGCCAAGGTTCGACCACAGCAGGTCTAATGTGTTCTTTGCCAGCGGCCACGGCTCTTCTTCCCGTGCCTTTTCCAGCGCGGCCTGCACGTCCTGCGGCAGCTGAGTGTTGGCCTTGATGCAGAGCCGCGCCACCGTATCCGTAATGCTCTGTGCGGAGATCGTTCTCATGCCTTTGTCCTCCGCTTACAACCGTGCCACGCCGGTCTCGCGGGCAGCCTTTGCCACGGCATTTGCCACAGCCTCGGCCACGCGGGGGTCGAACGCGCCGGGGATGATGTTCTCCTCGCTGCGGTCTGCATCGGTGATGAGGTCTGCAATGGCGTAGGCCGCAGCCAGCTTCATCTCATTGTTGATATCCCGGGCGCGGACGCTGAGCGCGCCCTTGAACAGGCCGGGGAAGCACAACACGTTGTTGACCTGATTGGGGAAGTCGCTGCGGCCGGTAGCCATCACGCGCACGCCGCCTGCCTTGGCCTCGTCCGGCATGATCTCCGGGGTGGGGTTGGCCATGGCAAAGACGATGGCGTCCTTGTTCATGGTCCTGCACAGCTCAGTGGTCAGGATGCCGGGCTTGGAAACGCCGATGAACACGTCGGCACCTTCCAGTGCTTCCTTCAGGCCGCCCTTGACCTGACGGGGATTGGTCACCTCGCCCAGCCAGTTCTTGTGGGCTTCGGCGCTGTTGCAGCCCTTGTACAGGGTGCCGAACTGGTCCACTGCAATGATGTCCTTTGCACCGGCGGTCATGAGCATCTTGATGATGGCAGTACCGGCAGCGCCGGGGCCGTTCAGCACGATGTGCACATCTTCCATCTTCTTGCCCACCACGCGCAGGGCGTTGATGAGGGCAGCGGTGACCACGATGGCGGTGCCGTGCTGGTCATCGTGGAACACAGGGATGTCCAGCTCTTTTTCCAGCGTCTGCTCGATCTCAAAGCACTCGGGGCTCTTGATATCCTCCAGATTGATGCCGCCGAAGGTAGGCGCAATGGCCTTGCAGGCTGCGATCACTTCTTCGGCACTGTGGGCGTTGATGCAGATGGGGAAGGCATCCACCCCGCCGAACTCCTTGAACAGCA